>Ga0256833_1002000_pt1 | contig 14697 bp, 13 predicted proteins | sample 356284metaG_FD_190535 | JGI IMG/M metagenome (GOLD analysis project Ga0256833, IMG submission 190535) | Hydrothermal vent microbial communities from Mid Atlantic Ridge, Atlantic Ocean - 356-284 | ecosystem: Environmental > Aquatic > Marine > Hydrothermal vents | place: Atlantic Ocean: Mid...
AACCGCAAGAACAAGCGGTTTATCAAAAAATGAAATTATCCACCAACCAAAAAGTTATTAACAATCACACATCCAAAAAAGCAAGACTATTTTTTATTTTCATCACCAATCAAAATTAGTAACAAAAATAAAAAATTCTAAAAATCCTTAAATTCCCAAAAACTCATCAGGAACTTTGGGATGTTTAATTATAAAGAACTATTTTTAAAGAACAATTTTGTACAAATCTGTACAAAATTCTACTTGCAGTAAAACATGTCCGACGGGGGTCTTTTCACCTCCCCGATCTCCCGAGGCTAGCCCAGGATTCTTTCTTTGAACTATCGTGTTTGTCGCAAGTAGAATGTTATACACATTCACCAGTTATATACATCTATTAATTTTGATAAAAATAAAAATAAATTTATAAATACTTTACTTTTATTAATTTGTAGACAAAGTTTATAGTTTTGTCATAAATAACACTATAAAATATAATTATTTCCGAGAAATAGTCTAGCCGAAACTAAACCAATCTAAGTTTTAAGAATAATTTATAGGGACCAGATATAGCTATGAGAATTGCAAGTAATCCTCCCCTCCTCATCTACAAATTAATAAGAACAAACATATAATACAAATACACAGTATTATTAAAAATATTTAACCAATACCAACAACTCACACTAATATATTTATATCAACCATAACACTACATACTAACATACTTTAATATTTTTGTCAAGAAAATACAAGATAACCATTTATCTTTCTTTTAAATAATATAAAAAAAGCAAAAGCGAGTAAGGTCTGGCCAGCATTTATCCATTCACAATGCAATAAAGATAAAGAGCGACGCGAATGCGGAGCGAAAGGCCAAACCTTTTATATTCACAATTATCAACCAAAAACACACAGAGTATTTTTTAGAGAGAGAACTTTATCTTTAAAAAAATAACTTTAAAAAAAGTAATTTATTTAGATAAAATAAATACTCCATGTGTTTTTAGTAAATAAGATGTGTAATTTAACTCCTCTATGAAATAGGTGTGGTGATACGCAAATTTTATAGATCGATGATTTTACATACAATTCAAATAATATAGATACACACTCACGGACAGATTTGTTTAATTTGACAAATATTTTTAATAGTATATACTAAAAATATCTACATAAATCTATGATTTAAACCTTAAAATATGCAAAAAATGTTTAAAAACAGAACAATTTTCAGTAAAATATGGAAATATATTGATGATGACCGCATTGTATTACTCAATGGACCTCGTCAAGTTGGTAAAACCACCCTACTTAAAATGATTAAAGAAAAATTAATTACTGAAAAAAACATTTCTGACAATCAAATTCTTTGGTTTGATTTAGAGCAAACAAATGCTTTAAATATATGGTCACAACAAGCAACTGCTATTGATAGCCTACCAAAAGACACTTCTAAAAAATATTATCTTTTTATTGATGAATTTCAACAAGCTAAAAATATTGGCTCTACCTTAAAGGTAATTCATGATCATTATCAACATATAAAACCAATTATTACCGGCTCAGCTTCTTGGTATTTAGACATTGATGAATCAATGGCTGGTAGAAAAATAGTTATACCTATATTTCCACTTAGCTTTACCGAATTTTTAGAGTGGCAATCTACTGCTAATGACAATAAATTAAATTTTTTCAATTTATTTTCAAAAAATATTACTACGTCAAATAATGCAATTACAACCATTAATGAACAGTTTCAAAATTTTGCCAATTGGGGTGGATACCCAAGCGTTGTTTTAACTCATAATAATACCGACAAAATAAATATACTCAATGAGTTAATTGATTCTTATTTAAGTAGAGATATTAAACTTTGGAGTTATAAGGCTAATACCTTGGAAGTAAAAAAGCTCTTAAGTCTTCTAGCTGGACAAATTGGCGCTACATTATCTATTGACCATCTTTCCAGGGACAGTGCGTTAGGTAGAGATGTTGTAGTTAATAGATTAGAATTATTGCAAAACACTTTTGTCCTTAGACTAATTTCTCCATATTTTACCAATAAAATCAAAGAAATTACCAAATCTCCTAAAATTTATCTCATAGACAGTGGCTTGCGAAATGTACTTCTAAATATTTTTTCAGCTCCGGCGCAAACACCAGACTTTGGACATCTAGTAGAAAATGTAGTTATGATGGAGTTTGAAAAAAATAAAAAACCTATCGAAGAATTACTTTTTTGGAGAACAGTTCGTCAACAAGAAGTAGACATAATCCTCAAACGAGAAAATATACTAACCCCAATTGAAGTTAAAGGCGGTAACCAAAAAACTATTCCATCTGGACTTAAATCATTTATTCGCCAATACAAACCCAAAGAAGCTTATGTACTTAATTGGTCAGTTATCAAAGATGAACAATACAAAGATTGCCAAGTTTATTTTCGACCAATTTGGTTTGTCAATAGTATTTAATTGTAAAGAACTATTTTCTAATCTACATAACAACTAGAAATTTTATTGTCTGCTTATTATTTATAAATTACAATTCATCATTTATAATTAATAAATAATCTTTCCGCGCCCTTCCGCGTCAAATCCGCATCCTTCCGCGACTGCGAAGCGATAGCGAAGCAGTACTGTTTCGTCGTTTCCAACTCATCAGCGTGAGTATACACTCACGGACAGATTTATTGATTTATATTACTTGACAAAACTTTATATAAAAGATAAACTTTATATAAAGTTTAAATATTTATCTAAAATTATGTCATTATCAATTTCTCAAAAATTAAAAGCTATTCAAAAGGTCTCTTATTTATCTCAGCAAAATTTAGCTAAAGAAATAGGTGTTTCTTTCGCTACTATTAACAGCTGGATAAATAATCGCTCCACCCCTCACATCAAAAAACAAAAAATCATCAATAATCTTTATGAATTTTATGTATCTGGGAAAAAAGAAATTTTACCTTCATTATTATTAACCAAACACAAACAGCTCCTTAAGCTAAAAAATAAATACCCTAATATTCAACAAATTTTATCATCCCGCCCAGATATCAAAAATGATTTAATTCTTTCGTTAACTTACAACACTAATAGCTTAGAAGGCAGTACTTTAACAGAAGCTGATACAGCATCAATAATTTTTGATAATATTTCACTTCCTCAAAAAACTATTACTGAGCAATTAGAAGCAAAAAATCATCAAACTTGCTTAAATTATATTTTTGATAATTGGTTTCAATCCAAACAGCTCACTATAGATGGGAATTTACTTTTAAAACTACACTCCATTTTAATGAATGGGATTTTGGATAATGCCGGTATCTATCGCACCCATCCAGTTAGAATTGTCGGTTCCAATGTGCCTACATCAAATTGGCAAACTATTTCTACAAAAATGCAAAAACTAATATCAGATATAAACACAAATCAAAAAGATATTATTAAACACATTGCCACTATTCATGCCACCTTCGAACAAATACATCCTTTTAGTGATGGTAATGGACGAATTGGTAGAATTTTAATGCATTTGATGGCCTTACAACAAAATATGCCTCCAATATTAGTACAAAATTCTCGCAAAAGAATTTATTACAAATATCTTCGTCAAGCTCAATTAAATCAAAACTATCTTTTATTAGAAGATTTCATATATGATTCAATTTTTGAGAGTTATAAAATATTAAAAGACTAAATTGTAAAGAACAAATTGCCAGACAAATGTCTAGATTTCTGTTTCATCCTTTCGGAATCATCAGTACGAGTACACACTCGTAAACAGATTACCTCCCGACAAATTGCATAAACCACACACAATTTGCCAGGAGGATTTTTTATTCTTGGAAGAATTTTTTTCTTTTGTCGGGAAATTCTTCCATAACTTCCCAACGAAGTTTTCTTTGCCACTTTCTGGTTCTAGTGGCTTTTGTCACCCGGCCATTTTTTTAGCTGTTACCTCAGCCTTTTTTAGACTGAGATAATGTTTCTTCTTTTTTGCGCTCATATAAGGGAGAAAAAACTCTTCCCACCTCTCTATATTTGCACACAAAAACTCCTTTTCTCTTGCGTGCTCTTCTTTATTTTTTTCTTCCTCTTTTCTTTTCTTTTTTTGATATCTTTCATCCAGGTAAGGAGAAAGGTAATAAAGAGGTGTTATAATAAAGGTAACACCTATAGCCTGGATAATCCCAGACAAAAAAAGCACAACTGGATTTTTTGTCATTTTTTTCATAATTTCCTCCCAGAAATTTTACCCGATCTCTCAACCAGGAATTATTATTTTGAGAACTACGACAATCGCAACCTCATATAAAAAAACAAAAATTATTTGTTTATATAAGGCCACGACATTTTAAATTTCAAAGAACAATTACCCAGTCGAATGGCCGGAATCTGTTTCATCCTTTCGGAATCATCAGTACGAGTACACACTCGTAAACAGATTACCTCCTGACAAATTGCATAAACCACATACAATTGCCAGGAGGATTTTTTAACCATTTAAACATCTTTTCAGATACTTTGGAGATAATGTTATATCCCCAGAGAATAATTTTATTTCAAGAACGCGTCTCACCGTCGCTCAAACAAGTTTATTTATGGTTAGACTCTTCAACTCTAGTCCATCACAGATGGGACAGATGGGCTGGAATTGTGTAGCAATGCTTCCATTGGCCACTTAATTTTCCACACCGCTCCAGGGATTCCGGGAGCGGGTGTTCATAATTAGAGACATCTATGTCTCCGCACCGCTTCAGGGATTTCGGGAGCGGGAAGTTGTATCGTTCTAACCCGCTTATATTCCCACACCACTTCAGGGATTCCGGGAGCGGAAACTTATATCCAGCTAGATCTATATTCCCGCACCGCTTCAAGGATTCCGGGAGCGGAAACTTATATCCACATGGACCTGGACCTATATTCCCGCACCACTCCAAGGATTCTGGGAGGCGGTAGGGGTGGTATTCCAGTCCAATCAAAGTACCACACCGCTTCAGGGATTCCGGGAGGCGGTATTCATAATGGACCATATCTATATTTCCACACCACTTCAGGGATTCCGGGAGTTTTTCTCTGTACCCGAGCAAATCCAGGAAATCGCACCTCTCCAAGGATTTTGGGAGAGGGAAATTGTACAAACCTAACTCTCTCAAATCCCCACACCGCTTCAGAGATTCCGGGAGACGGTAGTTATAACGGGCTCTTATGTGTATATCGCCACATCTAATTAGCCCTTTTGGAAGAAGATTACCAACCCAGTCAGGATAAAGATCCATCGGGCGAACATAATCTACCCTCATGTCATACCCATTGCCTAAGGCTTTTCTGGCTTCTTCTTCGTGAGAATCGGTGAACCAGGCGGGGATAGTCCCTTCTTCAATTATGAACGCCCATTTGTCTGGCTCGAGGACTTCTAATGGCATCTTTGGCACTATTTGAACTTTCACAAAAGTGCCAGGAGATAACTTCTCTCCCGTTGTAATCCTAAAATACTCTTGAATTTCCTCATGTCGATTGAGCCCTTTTTTATGAAGGACTCTTTTGTCTTTTGTTATAATACAACTGAAAAATTTATTGGGGTAACTATTATCGCCCAACAAGAGGAAATCCCCATTTCGATAGATCATATCCGCTTTTGATCCATCGTTAAGGAGAGTGGCTATCGTGGCCGTTGGATCTTTTTTTATGATCTCAAGTGCTTCCGCCCTCTCCACGACCTCACGTCGTCCGTCGTCGTAGTCAACTCTCAGTTCATAATAATAATACATACTTCTCCCTCCCATGAAATTGTGCCATCATCCGTTATTGGAATCAGGAACTTTGTTATGTTTGTTTTGTAAAGAACTATTCTGTTTCGTCGTTTTCGACTCATCAGCGTGAGTACACACTCACGGACAGATTACCTCCCGACAAATTGCATAAACCACATACAATTGTCGGGAGGATTTTTTAACCATTCATCGTAAGGGGGGAGGGATTAGTCGTTAAATTCAACGCCTGCATTCCTAAGGGCGTTAAGTACCTCCCCAGCAGTCATGTTTTTCATGATATAACTGTCTATATCGATGATTTTTCCATTATGACAGGAGATCCAAACTTTTTTAATTGCAGCTTTGCTAGGAATCTCCTTGGTGTAGCGGGTTGTAAAAGAACCCGATCCCGATGCTACAGTAATCATGGCGTTGTTAGATCCGCCATGATTTTTAATGGACTCTAATTTTTTTTTGAATATCATTTTCTTACTCCCTCCAATCTTTAAACTCCTCTATGGATTGGAAACTATCTAAAACTTCCAATCCTTCCTCCAAACCATCCAACAACGCCAACACAGAGTTGTCGGAAAAAACGACAAACATGACATCTTTTTCACTATCAAGATGCCATTCGGCGCTGAGAAGCTCATCCTTCCACTTTCTGAACTCCTCAAAATATTCAGAATATATATCTTCGTTATCTGCAGAGAGATAACGAAAACTTTCCATCCACACAACTTCATTTTTTGGGTCATTTAGAGGCACTGCCACTACAATAACCCAGTTTATCCTGTTTGAAATTGTTTTTTTATCAACCAATGTTAATCCTCCTTCGGATTCCTCGTCTGCCCTCATGTCCATGAAAACACGAGCGAGGGGGCTTTATGCCCTAAATTTGAATTCAAAACCAGACGGCGACAGCAACCTTTTGTTAGTGTCCGGTTTGAAATAATTTGCTCCCAACGAGCTTTTAGAAATCTAAGAAAAGATCTAAGAAATTTTAAGAAATTTTAAAAAGTTTAAAGAATTTTAAGAAATCTTATCTTAAAAAAATCTAAATCCCTTAAATTCCCAAAAGCTCATCAGGAACTTTGTTTTTTAATTGTAAAGAACTATTTTCTAATCCATATAACTAGAAATTTTTACTGCGAAGCAGAATAAATCACTCCATTATTTTCCGCATCTTCTACATCTAGTCCGCGTAATTCCGCGACTGCGAAGTGATAGTGAAGCAATTCTGTTTCGTCGTTTCCGACTCATCAGCGTGAGCACACACTCACGGACAGATTACCTCCCGACAAATTGCATAAACCACACACAATTTGCCAGGAGGATTTTTTAACCATTTTTACAAACTTTCTCCACGTTGGGAACGGCGTTTTCTTACCGCAACAGAAATTTTTATTAAGCGCCTTTCTGTTTAGGTTGGCGCTAAATCTATAAACGTCTCTCAATGGCAGCTTTGCGAACTGCCTCAGAAGACGAGGAGGATGTTACATTGGCGAGTTCGAGAACTCGGCCAACTAGCCTCCCAGCGTCTTCCTTTGAGAGATGAGGTTCAAACTTCATTCCCTCTCGCAAATACCACTGTTTGGGAGAGAGAAGAGAAAACCCAGCCTCATAGATTTTCTCTCGCCAGCCGTCCTCGGGCAGGATTTCCTCATCCTCTTTTCCAATATAATATTGTTGAGAGGATTTGGGCATCCACGAAGACATGCGAGCATGACAATATCTCAAGCCCTTAACCGAAATTTCGTCATACCCTAAATCACGAAGTTCCGACAAAAAAGACAAGTCAGACACTCCGGCAATGTATGGATGCGAAATCGGCAGGGCTCGTACGCCATACTCGCGAGCCAGCGTGAGAGTCTCCAAGTGCTTACGCACCGAGACACTCTCTATTGGAGGCTGATTACCCGTGATTCCAACAACTAGAAAAAAGTTGGGATATTGAGCAACCAGCTCCATTTGTTTCCGTGACAATGGCCATTTGCTTACGCAAGTGACTATTTTTGCTACGGGAGAAACTTTTTCAAGGAAAATTCTCAACCATCTCTCAAGTCGTGGCCAAAAAGGATCAGTGATGGCAGTGAAACCGACATGATCCCCCTTGAGAATCTCCCACGGGAGATTTTCAAAGCGATCCGCAGTCGCTTTGTCTTCCCCTATCCAAGGCGGTACGTTTATATACGTACATGCCTTGTTTATGCCGGCAATTGGATTGGTATTCCAAACCTCTCGCCGAGTGTCGTGTTCTGTTATAAAACAGTACTGACACGACACAGGACAGGCCGGCTTCCCCGGCCGAAAATGAAAATTTTTCATTTTTCACCTCCTTCCGGGAAAAAGTTTAATATTTCAACAGGAGCACAGCCAACTGGTCCCTTGTTTGGGTAAAGACCGCTAACACAGTACTTGCACCCAAAGCAATTTTCCAGTTGCCGCGCCCAGACAAACCAAGAGTTGATGCAATGCACCGATATCTTGGCTTTTTTCTGAACCCTGGCAACATGACCAACATCTTTGTCACCGCCGTCTACCATCCCGGGATAGACACACAACGTGCCACCCAGAACAAAACGGCAGAAAGTCAAGTCTCCCAATGTCTTGGCGTTGTGCACCAATATTCTGGGTTGCCTTTGGACGAAGCAAGTCGTACAACAAGACTTGCAGTCCAGTCGATTATCCGCCTGGAAACCGCACAACTGCTGTACGGCCGGCTGATATTCAACATCATATCCAACTTGTCGAAGCCATGCGAGAACTTCCTCATCCGGCTCTACCGGTCCACATGTCCCACGGAGAGAACACTCGATTGCCTCGCAGCGAACGAGCTGGGGCGAGCCCCAATATGGGTTAAACGGCTTATCTCGTCCTGTTAAAAACGAGACTGCGCAGTTCACTCTTGTAAACAAACGCACGCCGTTTTCTTTGGCAATTCGCAGAACCTGGTCAAAGCCAGTCATCTGCTTGACGCGAAGCGTCCATTGAACTGCCGTATCAGGCTTAACTTCCTCAATAAGCGAGGAGTCACCCCGGAATCCAGACACACACGCCACTTCGCACCCTACCGACTGCAGACGGGTAAAGATGCGATTGATTACCTCCTCACTTGTGTTATAAGGGGGAATCAGAGGGCGAACCGCCGCGAAAACTTTCACACCTGCTTTACGCAGGTTGCGAATCGTTTCATAGCGGTGGTCATGCCCAACCTTCTCAAACCCTTCCGGAAGTTCACTGATGGAAACCATCACGAGCAAACCCGGAAGACTGAGAGATGCTAATTCGGCGGCCCGGCGAGGCCCAATTGCCCCCTTAGTTATTATGCTTACCGGACCAATGTGACCAGAATCCTCCAAAATCCTGAGCTTGTTCATGGTGTCCGCCCACTGCAAGGTTGGATCACCATAGTAGCAATTGATGCTGACCGGCATGGCCAGCAAATTTTTTTTTATTTTTTTCATCTTTTTCCCCCATCTCAATTGTCATCACATTACGAAACAACTTTTTGAAATAATTGTTGCGCGACAGCTTTTGACAAGTTAATTTCCACAGTTGATACCTCGTTATCAGCTGTGGGTTTCTCGTTCTCATCAAGTGCATGCCACGTGGCATGCAGAATTGCACTGGCAATATTTCCACTGCTTTTGAACACGAAAAAATAAACTTTGTTGACTACCAATTCATATCCGTAGTCATCGAAGAATTCTGTATCTTCCTCAATCTCATCAAGAAGATGCAACTTCTCAACCTCCTTTCGGAGTTTTTTTAATGAGTATGAGCATGGCAACTTTTTTGTCATTATTATACTCCACAAACTTGTTCGTGGAGCATAATAATTTGTAGTCATGTCATAAAAATCATCTTTCCATTCCATTGTAAAAAATACAAAACCCAGCAGGAAAAGAAATACTATTGCTACCAATATCATTGACAACATAATGCCCCCTCTTTTTTTTAGTTTTCAATGTACAAAATTTTGTGCTCCAATAGCACATATCTAAATATTTTTAAAAATATTTAGATATGTGCTAGCGAAAAACTTTCGCTAGCACACAAATTTTATTTTGTCATTTCTTCTATTGCCCCTATAAATCTAGAAACATCATTTTCCGTATTACACAAAGCAAATGAAGCTCTTACAAAACCAGGCACTGCCTTTTCGTCACCAGCCTTTACACCAGTAATAATTTCTGATTCATCCTCAATTTTAAGCAAATGTCTCACAACATTATAGACACAAAAACTCCCCGCTCTTGTTCCAATTCCAAATTTATCGTTTAATTCCTGGGCTACCTCTCGCGATTCCCTCCCTTTAATGTTAAATGGCAACACTGTGCTTAAATGATTTTCAGAAACATAAAGGTCAATTTTTGGATTATTTTTTAACGCCAAAAAAGCTTTTTTTGTCAAATTAGTTTCGTATTTCTCTACATTTTCAATCCCAATTTTTTCTAATTGTTTAATCGCTTCTGCCATTGAAATTGCCCCAATTGCATTTGGCGTACCTGGATCATGAGCTAATTGGTTTTTATATCGCAAAAACTCTCCCTTTTTGGTAATATAAGGTAAATTTCCACCACCAATTTCATAAGAAATGAATTTATCAAAGAAATCTTTTGGTCCAATCAAAAATCCTCCACCGTATGGTGCATAAAACTTGTGACCACTAGCAGCCAAAAAATCAATTCCCATATTTTCCATATCAATTTTGTGATGTTGGATAAATTGACAACCATCTACCACAAAATATGTTCCATATTTATGTACAATTTCACCAATCTTTTTAATATCTGGACAATAACCAGTTGCATTTGAAGATGCTGTTAATACAAAAACCTTAATTTTGTTTTCTTTTAAAACTTTTTCAATATCATTCAAATCAAACTCAAAATTTTCATTCACACCATAAGAAACCACTTGCTGGCGACCTAACTTTTGAATTTGCTCAGTCGTATTATCCATATCAGCAATAGAAATCTGTTGTTTGCCCAATTTCTTAATACCTTCCGCCTTAATCCATGGAAGCCAAGAAGAACTGTGCTCAATATCAGAGACAGCTACTTTACCATCAAGAAAGGAAAAATAATAAGAGGCAGCATTCATTGCACCGGTTGTATTGCCTGTAAACAATACATAACTATCTTTTTGTGCTCCTACAAATTTTTTAATAACATCACGACTACGCTCATAAACATCTGTTGAAATTTGTGATTTTATACCAGCACCACGATGAACTGAACCATAACTAGCTAAATAATCACTAACTTTTTTTTGAACATTTTTAAAAGGCGGTGTTGTTGCCGCATTATCCAAATTAACATATTTAACATCACCTCTTGTTGTAGCAACCGTATAATTTTGAATTTTACTAGAGAATAGCTTTTTTGGATTTATTGTCATAATATTTATTATTAAAAATTATTTTTTACAAGTTTCTACCCTCAACCAGCATTCAATTTGAAATTAAAAATAAAAATTCAAAAAAATTAAACACTGGATAAAAGGTGGGAGCAGAGGTTTCAAACCACGAAACTTGCTCCCGAAATAACCATTTCCCAAAATTATTTAGGAAAATAATCTGAGATTAACCTCCATCTCTGATTAGTAAAGGAGCCTTCTAATTTATCCGCAAGCGGAAAGGGAAAGACACAAAAACTTTTTGAGCGCTGGCTAAGCGTCTCGGATTGCCGAACGAACAGCCGCGATGGCCGTCTGCTCGTCGCTGAGCTCAACGTTGACCTTCTGGGCAAAACCACCCAGTGGGTTCACGTCGGCCTCACGAATGATCTCCATGAGATCAAGCGACTTATCGCTTGTCCCAAGCGCGAGCAACTCGCGCTTACGCTTTTCGGCAGGCACAAATGCCTCGCCAACAAGCGCGACGACCCGCGCGCCCTCTGAGTACAAGCGGGACATGAGCGTCGTCATGTCCACCCGCACCCTGGTGGCGACCACACGGTGGATGCCATCGCCGAGGTTTTCCTTCGCGTCCACGATCGAGTCGTGGTTGCGAAGAATTTCCTTGTACTCGGCGATCCATTCCTGAATCTCCGAGTCCGGCTCGCGGTGCTCGGCGAAATGCCGAGCAAGCTTGACGCGCCGACTGTCGTCGGCGATCTTGCTCTTGACCGCGGAGTTCACCAACCCACCGAAGTGGGTGGTAAAATCCATGCGGTCACCCGCGTCGGCGGCCCCGCAGAGCTCACGCGTCTGCTCATCCGCCTCGTCGCCGAGGATGGAGAGCAAGAGCGCGCCGGAGGACTTGATATCCCCCAAGTCCTGCGACACCGGCTGGATCTCGAGCGAACCGAGGTCCAAGCCGACGGCCGCGAACGCACGGCGCCAGTCGTCAGCATTGTGCTCGTCCAGCACACCGACAACCTGGTGCCCCGCGTCGGTCACCCGACGCAGGAAGTCCACTGTCATGGACTCGTCACTGTTGTTGACCGCGAGGTCCACGAACAAGACCCGGCGTTCCGGCTTCCACGTGAACGGATTCACGTGGTTCACTGTGAACGCCTGCACAAACTTGATGTCCGCGCCAGGCGCCAACGATCGCAGAACTGCGGCGGAGGTGCACACGCCGTCAACGGATCCAACAGCAATAACCTGATTAATTTTTTTCATGATTTTCTCCTTTCAGAAGCCTCGACTGTCCTCGTGTCCATGAAAACACGAGCGAGGGGGCTTTATGCCCTAAATTTAAATTCAAAACCAGACGGCGACAGTAACCTTTTGTTAGTGTCCGATTTTGAAATATTCGCTCCCAATGAGCTTTTAGAAATCTAAGAAAAGATCTAAGAAATTTTAAGAAATTTTAAAAAACTCAAAGAATTTTAAAAAATTTTATCTTAAAAAAATCTAAACCCCTTAAATTACCAAAAGCTCACCAGGAACTTTGTGATATTTAATTATAAAGAACTATTACCCAGTCAAATGGCTGGGATCTGTTTCATCCTTTCGGAATCATCAGTACGAGTACACACTCGTAAACAGATTACCTCCTGACAAATTGTATAAACCACACACAATTTGCCAGGAGGATTTTTTAACCATTTAAACATCATCATAGATGTTTTGGAGATAGTGTTATATCCCCAGAGATAATTTTATTTCAAGAGCGCGTCTCACCGTCGCTCACACAAGTTTATTTAATGCCCCCCTCCAGTTAAAAGCATTAAACGGTTTTTTTCCTCATTATACGCCCGATTTTCTATTGGGATGTTAGGAAACTGTGTTAAAAAAGAAAACACAACATAATTAATGCTTTCCCAATCGGGTAAAAAGTCATAAATTCCGAGGATGTCTTCCACCATGGGGATATTCTCGAAATCCATCATCTCCCCACCCAGGTATATTTCAACCGAATGATATGGAGGGTTCCCTCTCTTCCTCTTGCTTATCACTATTTTATTCAACATTTCAATCCCCTCCCAAATTTTCAAATCCATTTAATAATATTAATATTGTATTGTTTCAACAACTCCACCACCCTTTTGTCAATGCCGAGATCGACACCGATCTCACCCTTGATATACCAATCCCACCCGTTTGGGTGAAATGCACCAAGGGAGAGACCTCCTTCCCCTTCGCCTGTTCTCAAGACAGTGTATGCCTCTCCACTGCCCCAATATCCGCACTCAAGGAATCCTTCACCTTCTTTAAATCCATTAGAGTATTCCTTATCCTCCTCAAGATAATTTTTAAGTTTTTCCAATGAATTTTTAAAATCCAGATATTCATCCCAATTTACTTTCTTTTTGGGACGATTGATAATGGCGCACCTCTTTCCGCCTTGAGGAACATCAGCAAGGGTGAAATCAACCCCAGCCTCTTGCAGAAACCCATTAATTGCTTCTGTGTAGATATTAGAAACAATCTTACCTTCTTCAGCGTGACAGACTTTTAACACACATCTCCTGGCACCGCCCTTTATTATTAGATGTGTATCCTTATCGCCTGCATAAGAATACAGTCGCCTTCTCTCAAAATCAATGCAACCACTTGATCCCGGGGAAATTGTACGAATTATCCTTCGTACTTCTTCCGTGGGAAGTTGCCTTTCAATGCCCTTTAAGTGGCTAACACTAGGTTCTGCCTCAAAACCCCAGCGACCACCAGGTCTTTTCTTTACGTGCACTGGCAAACTATCCAGATACCCAATAGCCACAAATCTACTATCGCAGACCCCTTCAATCAAATGAAGGATCTGACTAACATCAATTAAGTGTATTTCAATACCTGCTTCAAAATTCGCTTCCGCTGTAAATCTAAATCTTTTTGTTGCCCTTCGCTTTGCAGCGGTTAGGGACTTTGCTGTTATTTTTTCCCATCGATACGTATAGGAAAAAGGGCAATTGCCATATTTTGCTCTTTCTTTTAGTGCTACATAATATTCTTTCATGCTAATCCTCCTTTCGGATTCCTCGTTTGTCCTCATGTCCATGAAAACACGAGCGAGGGGGCTTTTACGCCCTAAATTTAAATTCAAAACCAGACGGCGATAGCAACCTTAAACTGCCTGGTTTGAAATATTCGCTCCCAATGAGCTTTTAGAAATCTAAGAAAAAATCTATAAGAAATTTTAAAAAATTAAAAGAATTTTAAGAAATTTTATCTTAAAAAAATCTAAATCCCTTAAATTCCCAAAAGCTCATTAGGAACTTTGTAATATTTAATTGTAAAGAACTATTCAACTATAAACTATCTAGCCTAGCTAAATAATTTAATTGTTGGGGCGAGATAGAAAAACCACTTTCTACTCGCCCGAGGGGGATTATTTTTATTAATTCAATCCCCAAAAAACCTTTGGGCGCTTTGTTTTGATTGTGTAAATAAGCTTTTTTGGAGATAAGAGGGCTCTCCACTTATTTACAATCAAAACAAAATTCAGTTAATTGTCTACAATCTTTGACTTAACCATTTAAAAATATTTTCAAATGGTAAGTCGG
>Ga0256833_1002001_pt1 | contig 14695 bp, 11 predicted proteins | sample 356284metaG_FD_190535 | JGI IMG/M metagenome (GOLD analysis project Ga0256833, IMG submission 190535) | Hydrothermal vent microbial communities from Mid Atlantic Ridge, Atlantic Ocean - 356-284 | ecosystem: Environmental > Aquatic > Marine > Hydrothermal vents | place: Atlantic Ocean: Mid...
AGAAACGCGCCAGAAATGCCATGCGGCCGATTTATCGCATGAGAATGCATCGCACTTGCAAAATGCGCCAATCCCAAGCCCCCGGCAAGCCGCCCTTCCGCCCCCCGGAATGACCCGGGCGCAACCAGACAGGACATGGTCGCGGCAAAGTGGGAGAAAGCACACGCCATGGCAACCGCAGCGGCGCTCCGTCACCCCTCTTCGGGAACCATGGCGATGGCGCCGCAGGGGCATTCCTCGGCGCACAGGCCACAGCCCTTGCAAAAATCATAGTCGAAGACATACCCCTTGCCCGGCCCCAGCTTCTTCACCGCATTGTCCGGGCACACGCCATAGCAGTTGTCGCATTCGAAGCAGTTGCCGCACGACAGGCAGCGGCGCGCCTCGAACAGGGCGTTGCTCTCGTCCAGCCCCTTGACCACCTCCTCGAAGGTCGCCTGGCGGCGCGCCAGGTCCAGCTCCGGCTGCACGGTGGCCGGGGCGTCGTCGTAATACCAGGTGTTGAGCAGCTCGAAGCGGGCCAGTTCCGGGCGCTCCGGATGGCGCCATGTGCGGCCCTGCACATAGGCGCCGATGTTGCGCGCCGCCGCCTTGCCGTGGCCGGTGGCCACCGTCACGGTGCGCTCCGAGGGCACCATGTCGCCGCCGGCGAAAACCCCCGGATGGCCGGTCATCATCGAGGCGTCCACCTTGACCACGCCGTTGCGGTCGAACTCCACGCCATCGAGCCTGGCCAGAAAATCGCTCTCGGTCTGCTGCCCCAGGGCCAGCACCACCATGTCGCCGGCGATCTTTTCGTATTCACCGGTGGGTTCGGGCCAGCCATCGTCGTTCAGGCGCATTTTCTCGATCAGGATTTCGCCCTCGTCCACCTCCTTGATGGTGCGCAGCCAGTTGACCCTCACGCCCTCTTCCTCGGCCTCGCGCATTTCCTCTTCATGGGCCGGCATCTGCTCGCGGGTGCGCCTGTAGACGATGACCGCGTCTTGTGCCCCCAGCCGTCTGGCGGTGCGCGCCGCGTCCAGCGCCGTGTTGCCGCCGCCATAGACCACCACCTTGCGCCCCATGAGCGGCGGCGGCGCGCCATCCTCCACCGCGTGCAGCAGGCTCACCGCATCGAGAATGCGCCCCGCATCGCGCGCCGGGATGTTCGTGCGCCGCGCCAGGTGCGCGCCAATGGCCACGAAGGCGGCGTCATGGCCCTTTTCCGCCATCAGCGCGCCCAGGTCCTCCACCTTGTGGTTGAAGGTGAAGTTCACCCCCATGGCGGCGATGCGGGCGATCTCGCCATCCAGCACCTCGCGCGGCAGGCGGTATCTGGGAATGCCATAGCGCAGCATGCCGCCGGCCTTGGCCCCGGCCTCGATGACATCCACCGCATGGCCCATCAGGCGCAGATGCCAGGCGGCCGAAAGCCCGGAGGGCCCGGCCCCGATGATAAGCACCTTCTTGCCCGTATCCGCGCCAGGGGGCACCATCCAGCCCCGTTTCAGGGCTTCATCGCCCAGGAAACGCTCCACCGCATGGATGCTCACCGCCGCATCCAGCCGGGCCCGGTTGCAGGCGCTCTCGCACGGGTGATAGCACACCCGCCCATGCACCGCGGGCATGGGGTTGTCACGCACCAGAATGCGCCAGGCGGCCTCGTAATCGCCTTCTTCGGCCTTGTTCAGCCAGCCCTGGATGTTCTCCCCCGCCGGGCAGGCATCGTTGCATGGCGGCAGGCGGTGAACATAAACCGGCCTGCTGGTGCGCCACGAGCCGGTGTGATTGGCCAGGGATGTGGAAACGTCCAGGGTAATGGCGAAAGGTTTTTTCATCGCTCTATTCCTCCCCCTGGCCGAGCAGGCCAAAGCGGCGGATGTTGCGCTCGGCGATGTCCTGGATGGCCGCCACCATGGCCTCGTCCTTCAGCACATGGCGGAAGCGCTTTTGCAGCTTCAGATATTCGCTCACCGGCACCGGGCGGCGGATCGGCGTCACCTTGGTGATCTCGCCATCTTGCGCCTCCCACAGCGGAAACAGCCCCGATTGCACCGCCAGCCGCGCCAGCTTGATGGTGTCGCAGGAGCGCGCTCCCCAGCCCAGCGGACAGGGCACATGGATGTGGATATAGCGCGCCCCGGAGATGGACATGGCCTTTTTCACCTTGTCCTCCAGATCGTGCAGATCGGAGACGCTGGCGGTGGCCACATAGGGGATTTCATGGGCCACGGCGATGAGTGCGGGATTCTTGCCCTGGCCCGGCGGATTGCCCGGATGCGGCCCCACCGCCGGGGTGGTGGCGGTGCGCGCCCCCGCCGGCGTGCGCGAGGAGCGCTGCACGCCGGTGTTCATGTAGGCCTCGTTGTCATAGCAGATGTAGAGCACATCGTCGTTGCGGTCGAACATCCCCGACAGGGTGCCAAAGCCGATGTCCACCGTGCCGCCATCGCCGCCCTGGGCGATGACCCGCACACCGGTGCGCCCCTTGGCCTTGAGCGCCGCCGCCACGCCGGCGGCCACCGCCGGAGCATTGCCGAACAGCGAATGCAGCCAGGGCAACTGCCAGGAGCTTTCCGGATAGGGGGTGGAAAAGACCTCCAGGCAGCCGGTGGCGTTGACCGCGATCACCTTGCCATTGGCCGCCGCCAGGGCCGCGTCCACCGCATAACGCGCCCCCAGCGCCTCGCCGCATCCCTGGCAGGCCCGGTGTCCCGATGTCAGGGCGTTGCGCCGCTCCGTGGTGGCCTGCACGGTGCGCTTTTCGGCATCCAGCAGGCGGTTGCCCACCGTCCAGGTGCCGGTCTGGTAGAATTTCACCCGCTGCGTCATGATCCCCTCCTCACAGCCTGTAACCGACAAGGCCCATCTGGCGCAGGATGTTCTCCGCCATGGGCCCGGAGCGGGGTTTTTCATGCATGCGCGCCAGCTCCGCCTCGACGATCTCCCGCTTGAGGCCGAGGAAGGCCGGATCCTCGATCTCGTCGGCCATGGCGCGGGCGAAAGTCTCCTTCAGGGCCGCCTTGGTGATGGTGCGCCCGCCCAGCCCGGCGATCACCGTATAGACCGGCGTCGGCAGCCCGCGCAGGGCCATGCGCACATTGGAGGCAAAGACCCCGCCCAGGCCCGGCGCCAGGTCCTTCTCGATGACCACCACCCGCTTTGCCGCGCTCAGGGCATAGCGCAGCCCGCTCAGCGGGAAGGGCCGGAAGGCCCCCACCTTGACCGCCCCGATGGCCGCGCCTTCACCGCGCATGTCATCCACCACGTCCTTGATGGTGCCATTGACCGAGCCCATGGCCACCACCACGGTTTTTGCCCCCTCCAGCCGGTAGGGGGCCACCATCTCGCCGCTGCGCCGCCCGAAGAGCGTCTCGAATTCGTCCACCAGCCTGGGCAGCAGGTCCAGGGCCTGCAGGTGTTTTTGGTGCATCAGGTAGCGCACCTCCATGAAGGCCTCCGGCCCCACCATGGCCCCCATGGTCACCGGATCGTCCGGATCGAGCATCTGCATGGGCGCAAAGGGCGGCAGGAAGGAATCCACCTGTTGCTGGGTGGGGATGTCCACCCGCTCGTAGGCATGGGTGAGAATGAAGCCGTCCATGCACACCATGACCGGCATGGAGATGGTCTCGGCCAGCTTGAAGGCGATGATGTGCAGATCCACCGCCTCCTGGTTGGTCTCCGCGTGCAGTTGCAGCCATCCGGAATTGGCCATGGCCATGCTGTCGGAATGGTCGTTCCAGATGTTGATCGGCGCGCCGATGGCGCGGTTGCCGACGGTCATGACGATGGGCAGGTTCATCCCCGCCGCGTTGTAGACCGCCTCGGCCATGAACAGGATGCCTTGCGAGGCGGTGGCCGTATAGGCCCGCGCGCCTGCCGCCGAGGCCCCGATGACGCTGCTCATGGCGGCAAATTCGCTCTCCACGTTGAGGAACTGGCAATTGCCCAGTTTGCCCTGCCGCACCAGGGCGGAAAGATCCTCCACGATATGCGTTTGCGGCGTGATGGGATAGGCGCTGATGACCTCCGGGCGGCACAGGGCAACCGCCTGGGCCACGGCATTGGAGCCTTCGATCTGCTTGAGCATGATCCTTCCCCCTTCAGTTCAGCCGGATGGCGTCATAGGCGGCCGCGGCGGCCTTCTGGTTCATCTCCCCGATCCTGCCGGGAAACTTCTCCAGCACCGCCTCTTGCAGCGATTCCAGTTTCACCCGCCGGGTGAGGGCGCAAAAGGCCCCCAGCAGGGCGATGTTGGGCACCGGCCGGCCGATGAATTTCCGTGCCCATTCGGAGGCCGCCACGGTGCAGATGTGATGCGGCAGGAAGCTGTTCACATATTCGCCGATGCCCAGCTCGTCATAGCGTTTCGTCGTGTTGATGATGAGATAGCCGTGGCGCCTGTCCAGCCCCTGGAAGAGATCCACCTGGTGCAGCAAGGTGGTGTCCTGGATGATCAGCGCATCGGGCGCCATGACCGGCTCGCGCAGGCGGATTTCGCGCTCGTCGAGGCGGCAGAAGGCCATGACCGGCGCCCCCATGCGCTCCGAGCCGAAACTGGGAAAGGCCTGCGCATGCTGGCCTTCCATGAACCCCGCGATGGAAAGGATTTCCGCGGCGGTGACAACGCCCTGCCCGCCCCGGCCGTGGATCCTGATCTGGAACATGCCGCGCTCCCGGTTCTGGCCGAATATGTGAGTTTCATATTACACCTTGCGGCGGCTCTGTGCAGTCACAAATGCCGGTCTCCTTTGGCCAGTTGGGCAAAAAGCATCAGGCCACAGGCGGTTTTGCCTGAGCCAGATCAGGAAAGGCGCAAAAGGGCAAGAGCGGGGATCTTTGAAAAACGCTTGCGCGTCCATCCTCACCCCCTGCCAACCACCCCGGTCATGGGACACTGCGGGTGGTTGGCAGGGAGCGAGGATGGTCTTCACACGGTCGATGGAGATGCCCGAGCGCTCCTTCAGGGACCCTGTGGCGGATCCGGGAAATGACAGCTCGTCTTGCAGCATGAGCCGCCGCAACCGCCGCCTTCTTCCCTCGGCGGGCCGAACTCCGGGTGTTTCAGGGCGAACCTGCGGGTGATGTTCTGCACCACCACCCAGGCGATGACCAGGGCGGGGAAAAGCACCAGGGCAATGAGATAATCACGCATCGAGCCTCTCCTTTCAGTGCGCGCCGCCCAGGCCGGCAAAGCCCATGAAGGACAGCGACAAAAGCCCGCCCAGCATGAGCGACAGCGCCGCTCCCTTTGCGATGCCTGGCACATCCGACAGATCGAGCTTCTCGCGCAGGCCCGCCATGAGGGCGATGGCCAGGGTAAAGCCCGCCCCCGCCCCCAGGGCATAGACCACCGACTGGAAGAAGTCATAGTGCTTGAAGGTCTGAAACAGGGCCAGGCCGAGGATGGCGCAATTGGTGGTGATCAGCGGCAGGAAGATGCCCAGCGAGCGGAACAGCCCGGGGGTGTATTTCTTCATCGTCATTTCCACCAGCTGCACCGCCGAGGCGATGACCGCGATATAGGCGATCAGGCGCAGGAACTCGATGTCGTAGCGCACCAGGATCAGGTTGATGACATAGGCGCACAGGGAGCTGACCAGCATGACGAAGGAGGTGGCCAGCCCCATGGGCACCGCCGTCTCCAGCTTGCCCGAGACGCCCAGGAAGGGGCACAGGCCCAAAAACAGCGCCAGCACGAAATTGTTCATCAGGGCGGCGTTGAGGAAGATGAAGATCAGGCTGTCAGGCTGCATGGCTGCATCCTTCCGATTGTTCGATCTTGCGCCCGGCCCGCGCATTGATGAAGTTGAAGGCCAGCAACATCAGGGAAAGCACGATGAAGCCGCCCGGCGGCAGGATCATCACCACCCAGGGCTCGAAGGAGGGGCCGAACAGGTCCACTCCGAAGAGCGAGCCGGCGCCGAGGATCTCGCGGATGGCGCCGAGAGTGAACAGCGCCAGGGTGAAGCCCGTGCCCATGCCCAGGGCATTGACCACCGTCTTGCCCAGCGGGTTCTTCGAGGCATAGGCCTCCGCACGGCCCAGGATGATGCAATTGACCACGATGAGCTGGATGAAGGCCCCCAGGGCATTGTAGAGATCGAGCGAAATGGCCTGTATGGTGTAGTCCACCATGGTCACGAAGGTGGCGATGATGACGATATAGGTGGCGATGCGCACCTGCCTGGGGATGAAGCGGCGCAACAGCGAGATCAGCGCCCCCGACGAGATCAGCACGAAGGTGGTGGCCAGCCCCATGGACAGCGAGTTGATGGCGCTGTTGGAGACCGCCAGCGTCGGACACAGGCCCAGCAGCATGACCAGCACCGGATTGTCCCGCCACAGGCCATCGGCGAAGGTTTCCCAGGTGATGCCGTCCTTTTTGCTCATGGCTTGCTCTCCCGCAGGGTGTCGATATATGGAGCGATTTTCGGCAGCAGCCTTTGCGCCGAGGCATTGAGCGCCTTGCCCACGGCGCGCGAGGAAATGGTGGCGCCGGAAATGGCGTCGATCTCCCACGGATGGCGCTTGCTGCCATGCTTGACGGTGACGATCGGGTGGGCCAGCTTGCGGCCCGATTCATCGAGCCTGGCATCGAGAGCCTCGAAATTGGCCACGAAGGCCGGATCGGTCTTGATGCGGTCGCCAAGGCCCGGCGTTTCGGTCATCTTGAGCACCTTCATGCCGCGGATGCACCGGCACTTCGGGTCATAGCCATAGAGCATGTAGATCATGTCCGCATAGCCTTGTGCCGCGGCCCGCGCGGCGATGCCGGCGAGTTTGCCGTCCTTGTCGTAGCCGGCATAGATGATGTCGCCCGTCTCGCCCTTTTTGGCCGGGCGCAGCCCCGAATCCGTGACCACGAAGGCGCGGTTGCGCACCGCCCCGGGGATCACCCGCGAGATGGCCGCCATGATCGCCTGGCGCTGGTTGCGCGCGATCATCGGCCTGGTCACCTGGTAGACCAGCACCACCAGGAAACCCGACAGCATGGCTATGCCGCCCAGGGCGGCGAACATTGGCCAGGGCGAAGTCCTGGTCTGCTGATGGCGGATTTCATGACCCGTCATGACGCGCCTCCCTTGCCGCCGCGCCGCGCATGGCGCGCCCCGAAGGTCTTCGGCTGGGTGTAGAACTCGATCAGCGGCGTGGCCGCATTGCCCAGCAGAATGGCATACATCACCCCTTCCGTCATGCCGCCGAACAGACGGATGATGACCGTGATCACGCCGATCAGCAGCCCGAAGATGATTGCCCCTGTGCGCGTCACCGGCGAGCCCACCATGTCGGTGGCCATGAACCAGGCCCCCAGCATGAGCCCGCCGGAGGTCAGCACGAAGAGCGGATCGGGATAGGCCTCGGGCTTGTAGAGCCACAATGCGCCGGACAGGGCCGCTGCCGCGGCCATGACGGAGAGCGGGATGCGCCAGTCCAGCATGCGCCGCAGCGCCAGATACAGACCGCAAACCAGGATGAGCAGGGCCGGCGGGCCGGTGACATAGGCGGCATGGGAGCCGGCGAAAAGCTCCAGCAGCGGCACCTGCTGGCTCTGGAATTTCTGCAAGGCCAGGGGGGTCGCGCCGCTGTAGGCATCGGCCGCCACCTTCAGCCCCCACGCCGAGATGTCAGCCGGATGGGTGAAGGGGGCCGCCAGCGTGGAGGGCATGAGGGAGGAAAAGCGGCCCTCGAACATGGCCGGCGGCCAGGTGTTGACCGACACCGGAAAGGCCGCCTGCACGAAGGCGCGGCCCACCAGGGCGGGATTGAAGACATTGTAGCCAAGCCCGCCGAAAAAGGCCTTGCCCAGGCCTATGGCCACCACCCCGGCCACCGCGCCCATCCACAGCGGCAGCGAGGGCGGCACGGTGAGCACCAGCAGCATGGCGGTGATCACCGCGCTGTAATCGCCCAGCGGACTGGATTGCCCGCGCGCCCAGGCGACGAGCCGCTCGCTGAGCAGGCAGGCGGCGAGAACCACCGCCAGCAGCAAGATGGCCGAGAGGCCGAACTGCCAGATGAACCAGGCCTCGATGGGCAAGATGGCCAAAACCACGTTGCGCATGATGCTCACCACGTCCTGCGGCGCATGGACATGGGGCGAGGCGCGCAGCTCGATTTGCGGCTTGCGGAACATCTAGTCGCCCTTTTCGCTGTTGATCGCCTTGGCAACCCGGAACAGCTGCACCAGCGGGATATTGGAGGGGCAGACATAAGCACAGCAGCCGCACTCGAAGCAACTGAGCAGGTTGTAGCGCTCTTCCATGACCTCGTATTGCCCCGCCTGGGCCAGCTGGCCGAGCATGGAAGGGTTGAGATACATCGGGCAGGCCTCCACGCAGCGGGCGCACTTGATGCATGGCCAGATGCGCTTTTCAGTGCGCGGCAGGGCCTTGTCATCGCGCACCAGGATGCCCGAAACGCCCATGGTCACCGGCGTGTCCAGCGATGCCACGTCATTGCCCATCATCGGCCCGCCGAAGATGATTTCCGCATGCGCGCCCTCGAACCCGGCCTCGCGCAGCACGAAGCGCGCCGGCGTGCCGATGGGCACCCGGTAGTTGCCCGGCCTTTTCACCCCCTCGCCGGCCACCGTCACGACGCGCTCGATCAGCCCTTCGCCGCGCGGCACCAGGCGGCCCATCTGCGCCAGGGTGCCGACATTGGAGACCACCACGCCCACCGAGCGCGGCAATGCGCCGGGGGCGATCTCGCGCCCCAAAAGCGCCTTGATCAGCATCTTTTCCGCCCCTTGCGGATATTTCGCCTCCACCAGCGCGACCTCGATCTCCGGGTGGTCCTTGACGTGCTCTTTCAGCACCTCATAAGCGTCACGCTTGTTGTCCTCGATGCCGATGATGGCGCGTTTCGCCCCGCAGGCGCGCAGGGCGATTTCTATGCCGGTGACGATGTCCTGCGGCTCTTCCAGCATGACCCGGTGATCGGCGGTGAGATAGGGCTCGCATTCGGCCCCGTTGACCACCAGGGTATCCACCTGCGTTTCGTCGTCCGGCGGCTGGGCATATTTCACATGGGTGGGAAAGGCCGCCCCGCCCAGCCCGGTCAGCCCGGCGCGCTGGATGGCCGCCACCAGCTCCTCGCGGCTCATTTCCGCCAGGTTGTTGGGGGGCGTGGAATAGAGCACCTGCTGGGTGGAGGCCTCGTGCACGTCGATGATGATGGCCTGTGCCCTGGGGCCGCGCGCCGTGGGCATGAGCTTGATGTCGCGCACCACGCCGGTGGCCGGGGCATATAATGGCACCGAGACGAACCCGGCCGGTTCGGCGATGGGCTCGCCGCGCACCACCTCCTGGCCCTTGCGCACGATGGGCCGCGCCGGGCGGCCGATGAACTGGTTCAGATGCACGATCAGCCGGGGCGGGAAATCCAGCCGCCGGATGGGCTTGCCCGCCGTCGCCGCCTTGTGCTGCGGCGGGTGGATGCCATGCCGGAACGTGCGGCCCGATATGATCGAAAAAATGCCCATGCCACCCTTCTGTCACTGCCTTGACACCCGGCCCGCAAGGATATCTGGCGCATCCTTCCGGCCGGTTTCATTATCCGGCTTTCCGAAGAACCTTCGGCAAGCCTGCCGGGTATCTTCTGTCAACTGTCTTGAAGACCACCCTCACCCCCTGCCACCGCCCGCAGTGCCCCCATGACCGGAATGGTTGGCAGGGGGCGAGGATGGACGCCGAAGCGTTCTTCAAGACCCCCTACTGATATTTCTCCGCCCGCTTGATGAGCTTGTCGATGCCCTTTTCGCTCATGTCCCAGGGCGTGCCCGGATGCAGGCATCCGGCGGTGCATTTCTCCGCCGCGCGCACGATGTCCTTGTAGGAGCCGCCCTGCGGATTGTGGACGATGGCCAGGCCCTCTTCGTTGTATTTGAAGATCTCCGGCGCAATGTCGGTGCACTCGTCGCAGGCGGTGCATTCGGGCGTGTCGATCCACACCGGCTCGTAACCGGGCGCCGCGGCGGATGCGCCGGCATCCGGGCCTCCTGCCGGAGCTGCGGCCGGCGCGCCTGCCGCCATGGCGGCGCCGGTCAGGCCGGAGACATCGCCGCCCTCGGCCAGCCCCAGCAGGGTGGAGGCCAGCCTGCCGGCCATTTCCGCCTTGGCCTGGGCCAGGGCCGCCTTGACGTCCACCTGGCCGGTAAGCCCGGCGATGTCCTTCAGCTGCCGCCAGAAGGCGCGCCGCTCCTCGGCCGCCTTGACGATCTCGGCCGAGCACAGGACCCTTTGCAGGTGATTGTCGCCATCGGTCATCCAGATGTAGGGGAAAAGCCCCTCGCGATCCTCCTCGTCGAGCTCCAGGAACTCGTGGAAGGGGATCATGTCGTCATTCCACTTGGCGCGCGGCACGATGCGGAAGTGCTTGCGGAAGCGTCCCTCGGTGGCGGCGAAATCGGCGAAGGTCACCGGCGTTTCCAGCTTGGCCACCTGGCCGTTCTCATCGAGATAGTCGATGGTATACATGGGCCAGTCGGTCTTGATGGAGGGGTTGCCATCCAGATCCAGGCATTCGGAGAAGCTCTCCCCGGCATCGGGGTCGAAGCGCACCAGCGGATAGGCGCGGCTCTCCACCGCCATCTTGGACTGCTTGTTGGCCACGTCATCGCCGATGCCGTGTTCCGGCGGGCACACCGCATAGATGTTGAACAGGGCCGGGCGGCGCGAGTTCAGCCCGTCGATGAAGCCCTCCAGCAGGTGGGTGACGTTGCTCTGCACCCCTTGCAGGATGAAGCTGGTGCGGTGCGCCATGCCGATGAGGGAGATTTCCTTGCGGATTTCCTCCTTGCCCTTCATCTGCTTGCCATAGGGGCTCATGTCCGCCACCTGCGAGATGAAGCCGGAGGTGCAGGCCTGCCCGCCGGTGTTGGAATAGACCTGGGTATCGAGCACCAGCACCTTGATGGGCATGCCGGAGGCCATCATGCGCGACAGGTTCTGGAAGCCGATGTCATACATGGCCCCGTCGCCGCCGACGGACACCACCGGCGGGCACAGCCGCCATTCCTCGTCGGAGAAATCCTTCCACGAGAAGCGGGTGAAGAAATCGTCATGCTCGGCCGGATTGTATTTGCCCTGCAATTCCATTTCGGCCATGCGCACCGCCTTGAAGCCCTCCGCCATCTTGGCCATGTGGCCCTCGAAAACGCCCATGGCCAGGGACGGGCTGTCCTGGAACAGGTGCGACGACCAGGGGAAGGGATAGGGATTGTAGGGGAAGGTGGAGCCCCACACCGAGGTGCAGCCGGTGGAATTGAGCACGCCCATTTCGGAGCGTCCGTTGCCGGTGGGGCCCGCTTCGTAACGCCACTTCAGATCGCGCAGCTTGTCCAGAAGGCCACCGGCCCAGGCCAGCCATTCCTTGTCGAGCACGGTATCGACGCCATCGGCGTCCACCCTGGCGGCCAGATCGGCCAGGGTCAGATCCTCGCGCTCTTCCTGGGCCACCCTGGAGATGGTTTCGCCATCGAGCCTGATGCCGCCGGCCAGCTTCAGGCGGATGTGCTGCTCCAGGTTGGCGATCAGATCGTCGAGCTTTTTCACCAGGGCGGCCACCCGCGGCTGCATGAGCGCCGAGACGGTGGCGGTGAACAGGTGGATCACCGTCTTTTCGCCGCAGCCCAGGCAGGCCCCGTCGCCGCAGACCATGGAGTTGTAGGCGCGCTTGTCGAGCAAGATGGTATCCAGCGCGCCGATTTTCTCGTCGATGTCATCGACGCGGATGAAGTCCTTCCTTGTGCTCGGCAGCTTGAGCCAGAAGTCCCAGTCCTTGCGCATGCGCGCCACCGCCGCCTTGTCCTGCGGGCGCGAGATCAGCGCATCGTCCTCGCAGACTTCCACGCACTCCATGCAGCCCTTGCAGGTGAACGGGTTGATGGTGATGGAGAACAGTCCGCCGGAGCCCGGCTGCTTCTTCTCGCGGTTGCTCCAGTAGGGCTTGGTGATCGAGAAGCGGAACTCGCCCATGGCCTCGCGCAGGCGGGCAAACTCGTTTTCCAGCTTTTCGCGCTCTTCTCCCTCCAGGCCGGAGTCGGCGATGGTCTGGGCGATGGCCTCGTCCATCAGGGCGCGCACATCGGCCTCCTCGCCGGCGGCATCGAGCATGGGGCGCAGGATCCTTTCGGTCTTGCGCACCTCGCGGCGCAGGTATTCGGTGGGCTCGGCCCCCATCTCGGCGGCGGCGATGGCGGCCTCGAAGACCTCGCCAATGGTGTTGACCAGCCCCGGACAGGCCGAATCGGGGCACACCGTGTAGCACTTGCCGCAGGCGGTGCAGTTCTCGGCCAGGAAATCGGGATAGTCGAAGCGGATGTTGGTCATGTCGCGGAACACCCCGGTGGCGGCGGGAATGAGCGACAGGGCCTGTTGCGGATCGGCGGTGATGTTGCTGCCCTGGCCGGAGGCATACATGCTGCCGGTCTGCTCCCAGAAGCGGTGGGTATCGGCCAGTCCGCCGTCGCCTTCGGGCAGCTGCTTGAGCATGATGGGCATGGAGGCGGCCTTCTTGACCACGCCGGGCCGGGCGGCGGTGATCGTCTTGTCCGTCACCTCGCGCACCTCGTCGAAGCCGCGGCGCACCACCCGCAGGTTGTCCTCCACCACCTTCTTGCCCTTGGACCCGAACTTGGCCTGAAGCTGCGCCTCGATGGCGGCAAAGAGCTTCTTTTCATCCAGTCCGGCGCGCTCCATGAGCGGCGAGGCGGCAAAGAAGGCGCCCTGGAAGGCATTGCCCTGCATGCGCAGCTGCAATTCCGGATTGGAGGCCTCCTCGCGGGCGATCTTGAAGCCGTCCACGCAATGGATGTGGATGTCATTGTCGATGATGTAGGTCTGCGCATGATGCGGCAGGGAGTTCCACAGCTCCTCCGGCGTGCCCGAATGCTGGATGATGAAGGAGCCGCCCTTCTTGAGCCCGAACAGCGGGTTGGAATGGCCAAAGACATTGGGATCTGGCGAGAGCACCACGTCCACGTGGTGATATTCGCAGGTCAACGGAATGGTTTCGGGGGCTGCCGACATGTAATAGGTGGTCGGCTGGCCCTTCTTCTCGGAACCATACTTGGGATTGGCCTTGATCTCGTATCCGAGCAGCTCGTAGAGCGTCATGGCCAGGTTCTTGCCGGTGGTGATGGCCCCCCAGCCGCCGACCGAATGCATGCGCACGGTGATCGCCCCTTCGGGCAGCAGATCGGGGTTCTCCGAGCCGCGCAGCGCCAGCTTGCCGATCTGCGGATAGGCTTCCAGCAGCTTTTGCTGATGGATTTCCTGCTTCGGCGAGGGCGGCACATCATGGACGAAATCGATGCCCAGGTAGAAGAACTTGCGCTTTTCGCCATCGGGCAGCATGTTTTCCACCGCCGCGATGATGCTCTCCGGCTGCAGATCGCGCGAGCCCAGGCCATAGGCCCCCGAATAGAGCGGCGGAATGTCGGACAGCGATCTGGCCACCGCATAATCGGGATAGGGCAGCTCGCCCTTGCCGGCGGCGGCATTGTCCAGGGTCTTGGAGAGAGCGGCGCGCACCTCGCGCATGAGCGGCAGATCCTCGGCCAGCGGCTGGTCGGTGCGCTCCAGCACCGCAACGCCCTTCTTGCCCAGCAGGGCCCTGGAGATGAGATCGCCGGGGAAGGGGCGATACTGGGTCAGATCGAGAATGCCCACCTTCAGCTTGCGGGTTCTTTTCAGGTAATCGGCGATGGCCCGCGCCTGCGGGATCATCGAGCCCATGCCGATGATGACATAATCGGCCTTGTCCACGTTGTGGGTGCCGATGCGGCCATAGGAGCGCCCGGTGAGGGCGGCGTATTCCTCCATCACCTGTTCGGTGATTTCGGCCACGTGATCGAAGAAATAGGGGCGCTGGGCGGCCACCGTCTGCATGAAGGAATCCTGGTTCTGCACCGCGCCGGAGGTCACCGGCGCATCGACATCCCAGATCACCGGCACCCGGCGGCGGGTCTCGCCATAGATGAGCTTCTGGGCCGGGGTGGGGCATTCGATCTCGTCATCGGGGCGGCCGAGAAACTCCTCGATGAGCTCGCGCTCGGGGATGTTGACCGGCTCGATCAGGTGGGTGGTCAGAAATCCGTCCTGGCCCACCGCCGCCGGAGTCAGGGAAAGCTCGGCCACCTTGCGGGCGATGAGGTTCAGATCGGCCGCCCCCTGGGCGTCGGCGGCGAAGAACTGGATGAAGCCGGTGTCGTCGATGCAATGATAGTCGTCATGGCCGCAATGGACGTTGAGCGAGGCCTTGGTGATCGCCCGCGCGCCGATGTTGAGCACATAGGGCAGCCTCTTGCCCACCGCCGCATAGAGCGATTCATGCATGAAGGCCACGCCCTGGGCGGAGGAGAAGTTGGTCGCCCGCATGCCGGTCATCGACATGCCCGCCGTCACCGCGGCGGCCGCATGCTCCGATTCGGGCTCGATGAAGACCAGGGGCTTGCCGGAGACGTTCAGGTGCCCCTTCGCCACCTCCTCGGACCAGTATTCGCCCATCTGGGTGGATGGCGTGATGGGATAGGCGCCAGCCGCGTCGGAGGCCTCGCGCTCGCACATGATGACGGCGGTATTGCCGTCCACCGCCATGCGCATGCCAGGATACTTGACGTTCTGGGCTGTCTTTTTCTTCTTCTTCAGATCGAACATGGCCGGGGCCTCTTTCTCGGATTGTGCAAGAACTTCGGGATATGGGC
>Ga0256833_1002002_pt1 | contig 14686 bp, 11 predicted proteins | sample 356284metaG_FD_190535 | JGI IMG/M metagenome (GOLD analysis project Ga0256833, IMG submission 190535) | Hydrothermal vent microbial communities from Mid Atlantic Ridge, Atlantic Ocean - 356-284 | ecosystem: Environmental > Aquatic > Marine > Hydrothermal vents | place: Atlantic Ocean: Mid...
GGAGCTTTAAGGGTAATAGAATCGTTGAAGATCTTGATCTTGTAAATCGGATCGACATAGGTGCCGAAGCGCTTAATCAGCCTGGCACCTTTGATCGGTGAAAAAGTCCTGGGCCCCTGATAGCGGGCGACCCGCTCCTTCTGATAGGAGCTGCCCACCTGCTTGACCTTCTCCTCCTCCAGTTTGGGAGCACTGTAATCCACCTTGCGCCCCTCGGCTCTCGCCTGAGCCCGCTCTTGGGCCTTGGTGCGGCGCATCTCTTCCAACTGCTTCGCCCGACGGGCCAATTCCGCCTGCCGTTCTGCCTCCCGACGCTTGGCTGCTTCGATCTCCTCTTTGCGAAGGATATTGAGTTTGGCCAAAGTCTGGCGCAGCGCATTCTGGCGGCTAATGATTTGCTGGAGTTTTTTCCGATAGAGTTTCTCCTCATTTGCCAGCTTTTTCAGCAGTTTTTCCGACTTTTCCTTCTTGATCTTGTAGAGATCGCGAAGGGCAATGGTCTTGGCAATGGAACGCTTGAGACTGGCACGCTGCAACATCAAACGTTGTTTGTTTTTTCGGCTCTTTTCTATGCTATCTTTTAATCGATTAAGCTCTCGATCGTTTGCCTCTTTGTAGCGGGAATAAAACGCTTCGAGGATGACCCCCCGCTGGCTGCGACGATTCATCTGCCGCATCGCCACGATGGTAGCAAACTGATCCGTCAAGAGGCGGATAAACTTCTTATGACGCTGCCGGATATCCCGATCGAGCTGGGCGATCTGTTTGTCGAGCCCTTCGATGCGCCCCAGAGTCCCGGCATAGCGGGTTTCTCCTTCACGTTTCTTCTTTTCCAGGCGGTCAAGAGCCTTTCGCAGTCCGGTCAGTTCTTTCTCCGTAGCTTCGATCGATGCCGCCAACTTAGAGAGCTGACGACTCATCCGTTTTTTTTTCGCTTCGGTACTTTCGAGACTTTTTTGAGACTCCTGAATCTTTTTGACCGTCTGAGAAGCCTCAAGCAGCCCTGCGAGCAGCAGTACCGCCAAGAACGGACGCAACCAACTCACTCCCGCTCCTCCCGACTTCGTATCGCGACGCTGAAGACGGTGATGACCACAATCCCCAGTGCGATTGCGGCTAAAATGACTCCGTCTTGGGTCTGAAAGAGAAGCTCCTGACGATCGATGAGAATCTCGATGCCGCTAATGGGGGCATAATAGTAACGAAGAACCATGAAAATCCCTATGACAAGAAGCGTCGCCAGCAGCGCATCAATGATTCCCATCCGAAAGAGCACACCGCTGCGCAAGAGCATGGGCGCTCCGAATATTTCCATGATTTGCATTCGCTCCCGATGGGCCAACTGCCAAACCTCCATCTGTTTCACCACCAGGAAGAGGCTGACCAGACTCATCAATCCCACAAAGCTCCAGAAGATGACTTTGAGAAAGAGGAAGAGATTATACTTGGCTCTGAGGCTCTCACCGAAGGTCTCGACCTTTTTGATCCCCGGAGCCGCCAGAAGCTTTTGGCGAATCTTTTCCACTTCAGGGCGACTAAGATAACGATCGAGATGGAGATTATAGAAATGCGGTAACGAGGCAAGAATCTCCGCATCGGCAGCGTTTTGCATTCCCCGGGCGATCTCTTTGGCGATGGTTTTCTTGTCGATGGGCGTCGCCGAGACGATGTGGGAATCGATCCGACGGAAATCTTTCGGACTCATCACCTTCTCCGACACCACCAGGATGGAGTAGGATTGCCGAAGCTTCTCCTCCGAATTCTGGGTCACTCGGTTGAAGACTATCACAAACTCCACACTGATGAGAATTGCCAAGAGCGGCAGCAGGAACATCAGATGATCTTTAACGGACTTCATAGATCCCCCTGTTTTCAATGATGAAATGTCGGTAAGGGATGTTGAAAATCGTAGGGATTCGGTGCGTGACCACCACGACCGTCGATCCCAATTGATCACAGGCATTCTCCATCAGATCCCAAATGACGTTAGATGAGAACTCGTCCAGGTTTCCCGTCGGCTCATCGGCAAGAATGAGAAAGGGATTTTTGCTCAAGGCCCGGGCGACGCCGACGCGCTGCTGTTCTCCCCCGCTAAGCTCTAGAGGAAAACGCTCCGCCTGCTCGGTCAGTTTTACATGACGCAAAAGCTTTTTTGCCTGGGTCTGCTGAATATCGAGGCCATAGCCGGCGATGATCAACGGCAAGACCACATTTTTCTCTACCGTCCACTCGTTGATGAGCTTGTAGTCCTGAAAGACGATTCCCAGGTGAGTCCGCAACTCCAAAAGTTTGCTGCGGCTGATGCGGCCCATATCGAGTCCTCCGACGCTCAAAGTCCCCGTCTTGGGTTTGAGCGCGCCGTAGAGTGCCTTGAGTAGTGTCGATTTCCCCGATCCCGAAGGACCGGTGATAAAGACAAATTCTCCCTTGTGTACGGAGAAGCTGGCGTTTTTGATAATCTCTTTACGTCCCCCGTCGTAGGCAAGGGTCAATTTAGAGGCGGTAATGACGTTAGCCATGTATCAGTGCTCCTATCTGTTGATGAGCCGCATAGTTGGCGGCGGTGGCGACGGGCCGCGAAGGAAAGTACTCCAGACGCCCCTCTTCGTCATATCGCAGGTACTTGTGCTCCGGCCGGTCGAAACTCCCGAAGGAGCACTCCAGCACCCCTCCCCGTCCGTCGCTCCGGCGAAACCGGGTCCCGAAATGAACAAACCAGTCCGACTCGACGATCGCCTTTTCCGGCAGAGAAGCGATACGCGCCGGATCGACCGGGGCCTTGAAGTCAAAACGGTACTCTGCCCGACGAGGCTCGGAGCGCTCCAAAGCACGCATCGTCAGAGTATAGATATCCTTCGCCTGGCGCCGCCAGCGGGCTTCGTATTTGCTCACCACCGGCAGGTCCCGGTTTTTCTCCACCCGAAAATCCGCTTTGACCGGACGGCTGAAGACCTCCAGAGCGTAACGGTAGTAACGTTCGCTGTCGGTGCGCAGTTCCAAAATCCCCTCCGGGCGCAATACCCGCATCGCCTCAGCGACGAAGGCGTCGCTGATGACCCGGCGATGGGGCTTTTTGTCCCAGGGAACGGGAAAGTGCACATAGATCGCCTCCAGACGATTAGAAGGAAGCATCTCCAGCAGGAGCCGAGCATCGTAGTTGACCACCCAGATATTGCGCAGGCCCTGGATCTCGATCTGTTTGAGGACCTGCTGGGCCGAGGGGGTATGGATCTCGACACCTATGAAGAGGGTGGCGGGATGCTCCTTCGCCTGCCAAAGCAGGTGCCGCCCGCTGCCGAAGCCTACTTCCAGCGCCACCTTTTCCAAAGGAAACTCCGCCCTTTCAAAGGCTTCGATGCTTTTGTCGAACTCCGCGGCGACGGGGGGCTTGCCGGGAGAGAGGCGGATGTTGGAGTGTATGACCTCCAGCTCCGCCTCCACCGCCAAAGAAGCCAGAACCTTTTTGATCCGATTGGCATCCAGGGGCCGGGTGATTTTGTCGGCACGGATGATCCACTCTTGCGGCCGCTCTTTAAGCTCCAAAAAGAACTCTCCCTCTCCATCGCGGACTCCGATAAGCTCCACACTCTTTCCCTCCGCTTCGGCACGAAAAGTACAGAGATCTCCCTCTTGGACCAAGGCGTCGAGGCGACGCTTCTCGAAGGGGGCTACGACCAGATGAGGCATACTCGGCTCCTAGTTCACCGTGACCGTCGCGGGCCGGCTCGGAAGCGCCGTCACCCCGTCACTGCTGCGGGCGATGACTCGATAGTCGTAACGATGTCCCCTCGCGGCAGATTCGTCGATATACTCGGGGCTAAGCCGCCCTTTGACCGTGGCAAGATATTTCCACGCTCCGCCGTCGAGTCGCCGCTGAATTACATAATCCACGATACGGGGATCATTATGGGGACGCCAGAGCAGCTTGACCACTCCGCTTTGGGGCTGATAGGCTTTGACAAAGCTAACCGCGGGCATGGCGGCAGGCGTTTTGACACGGATGATTTTACTGGGAGCGGAACTGTAGAGTACACCGTAAGTTTTAAAAGTGTAGTCATAGGTCATGCCGGGGCGGACGGTGGTATCGACATAGTGAGTCGCAAAGCGATTGGAGATCGTGGCGATTTTGGCAAAGCGTTCCTCTTTCCCTCCGGTGGGGACCCCACGGTAGACTGTAATCCCTTCTACCCGAGTATCGGTGATCGGTTTCCACTCAAATCCGACACTCGTCTTGCCGACCACGGTTCGGATACCTTGAAGCGTCGGCATGGAGGGATCGGTCTTTACGGCGGTAAGACTCGTAATCTCTCCGACCGTATTTGCGCATCCGCTAACGATCAGCGAAACGCCGAGCCAGCTCAGGGCCCAAAGCGTCCTTCGATAGGATTTCATCGATATAACTCCTCTCATAATATTTCTCCAGGTAGTTCCGCATATCCTCAGGGATCGGCGCCGTAATCTCCAGCCGCTCTCCCGTAGCCGGGTGGGTCAGGTAGAGCAACGCCGCATGGAGGAAGACCCGGGGGATTCTACCTTCACGGCTCTTAAAACCGTAGAGCTCGTCGCCGAGAATATGCCGTCCGAGGCTCGCCAGATGGACCCGGATCTGATGGGTGCGTCCCGTATGGAGTTTGGCCGCGATCAGTTCGGTACCGTTACGGCCCTCGGCGAGCTTGACGAAATCGGTCCGCGCCCAACGTCCCCCTTCGACGATCCCCATCTTGAGACGGTTTTTCGGATGGCGGGCAATCGGCTGCTCCACCTGGGTATCCTCCCGCAGCGGATAGTCGATGATCGCCAGGTAGTAGCGCCCCATCTCTCGGCTCTTGAGCTCTTCGGCCAACGTCCGGTGGGTATCATTGTCCTTGGCGATCACCAGAGCGCCGCTGGTCTCTTTGTCGAGGCGATGGACGATACCGTGGCGTTCCTCTCCGCTCAGGGTAGAGAGGGAGATCCCCCGCTTTACCAGCCAATCCACCAGTGTCGCTCCCCGTACCGAGGGAGCGGGATGGACGACGACGCCGGCAGGCTTGTCCAGGACCATAAGAGACTCATCCTCGTAAAGTACCGACACCTCGAAATCCACCTGAGCCTCCTCCCGGCGGGGTGCCTCGATAAGGCGGTAGAGAATCTCCTCTCCCTCCTCGATTTTATAGCTCGGTTTACGGACCGACTCACCCGAGACCTTGACCCCGCCCGCCTCGATCAGCTTGGCTACCTGACTTCGACTGGCCTCCATCGCTTCTGATAGGACTTTGTCCAACCGTCCGGGCCGGGATACGATGATGCGATACTCCTGCCCACCTTCCGCCATCAGCTTCCTCTCTTTTTGATCCAAACAGACAATTGACAATAAGATACCAGAAAAAGTTTAGAAGGATATTAAAAAATATAGCACCCTTCAAGCATCGGCTATTTTCTTCCTTACGATCCTCTGGATCTCCTCCAGGATCTTTCGACTCCGAGAGACAATGACATACTCCTCTTCTACGATGATCTCCATCCCCTTGCACAGAGCCAAGCCCGCGGCAAAGTCGTAGATACGGAAAGGTCCGACAAAGAGAAAGTAGTTGACGCTTCGGGCATAGGCCAAGGAGAGGGCCACGGCTCCGGGAGCGCGAAATTTGAGCCCCGATTGATCAAGAGCGGCGACGATTTCCGGTCGGGCATAAGCCTTTTCGAAAAGACCGATCTCGGGATGGGGCGCCGTATAGGGAGTGTGCCACCCCACCCTCTCCAGATGCCCCTGAAGCGGCTCGCATTTTTCATTGAGGCAAAAGAGATCGCCGTTGGCCAGATTGGCTACCAACGCCTCCCGGAGGATCCCCTTTTCATCGAGACGGGCGATGGAAACCCCATAGTAGGGAAAGCGACTCAGAGCGTTGGAACTGCCGTCGAGAGGATCGAGAATGATGCGCCAATCCCCCGAACCGATCACGCCGGACTCTTCCGACTCGATCCGACCGTAGGGACCCAACGCCTCGACAAAAATCTCTTCCAGGGCCAGATCGATACCGCTGCTGCGATCTCCTCCGGCACCCGTCATGGCGTTTTTGCTCAAAAGGGATTCACTCATCGATGAATCAAGAAGCGCTTTGGCCCGACGGCACGCCTCGACTGCCGCGGTATAAAAATCTCTCATCTTATTACCTCATAGTATAAAAAAACATTGAAAGTAGATTATATCTTAATGCCTTGTTTAAGAATGGCTAACGTTTAAGATGCATAATAGAGATTGTAAAAAACCTTAAAAGAAAAGGAGGGTTGAAATGCCCAATCTAGCATTTGCCATTGGAGTTTTTTCGGATCTCGCTTCCGTTAATGATGCAGTCAAAGCACTCAGCGATGCGGGAGTCGCTAAAAACGAAATCGCCGTCGTCACAAAACTCGATCATCCTGAAGAGGAATTGATCGAAGATGCGGAGATCAAAAAAGCTGATAGACACGCTAAAAGCTGGGCCGAATTCGGTGCTATTGCAGGAGGATTGCTCGGACTTTTGGTCGGAGGAGTTGTCTTTACCGCTCCAGCCGTCGGTTCCATGCTTGTTGCGGGCGCTTCACTCAGCGGAGCCATCAACGGTCTGCTCGGGGGAGCGGTTGTCGGCGGCGCGCTTTTCGGTATTTCCGACGGATTGATCGAGTGGGGCATGGCCTCGGCCGACGCGAAGCGCTTGGAAGAACTCGTTGCCAAAGGTAAAGTCCTTGTAATCGTGCGGGGAGAGGAAAACAAGGTCCGTGAGGCTGGAGAGATACTCAAAAAGTATGCACAGAGTGTAGAAATCCTTGCCTAAGTCTACCTCAGGCTTGGATAATTAACTTCTGGGCCATAGCCCTGGCTGCCTCGCGGCCGTCACGCACCGCGGTAACCACCAGATCGGCACCCCGATGACAGTCGCCGCCTGCATAGACGCCGGCTTTGGTCGTCTCGTAGTTTTCATCGACGACGATCCCGCCCCACTTGTCGGTCTCGATCCCGTTTTCGGCCAGGAAGGGATAGGCCACCGGGTCGAAGCCCAGGGCGAAGATCACGATATCCGCCGGTACCGTAAATTCACTGCCGGGAATCTCCTCCACTCGCTGGCGCCCTGAAGCATCAGGCTCTCCCAGGCGAGTCTTGATCATCTCGACGCCGACGACTTCGCCGTTTTCATTCTTGAGGACCTCCTTGGGAGCGCAGTAGAACTCGAACTCCACCCCCTCCTCTTTGGCATTGACGTACTCTTTGCGTGAGCCGGGCATATTGCCTGCATCCCGACGGTAGAGACATTTGACGCTCTTGGCTTTTTCCCGCAGGCTGGTACGCACACAGTCCATGGCGGTATCGCCTCCACCGATGACGACGACGTTTTTCTCCCGGACATCGATATTCAGATCCCGGGGCTCGCCGAAGAGCTCCTTTTGGATATCGACGAGAAACTCCATCGCCAGATAGCACCCTTTGGCATCTTCGCCGTTGATCCCGGGACGGCGCCCCTTGGTAGCTCCGGTGCCGATGAAGACCGCATCGAAATTCTCCACCAGGCTCTCGAAGCTGACGTCTTTGCCCACCTCCGTGTTTTGGTGAAAGACTGCACCGGCTTCTTTGAGAAGCTTGACCCGGCGCTCCACGACTCCTTTGTCGAGTTTGAAGCCGGGGATGCCGTAGGTCAGGAGCCCGCCGGGGCGATTTTGCTTGTCAAAAAGCTCTACGTCGATCCCCTCCCGCAGGAGGAAGGTCGCCGCCGAGAGCCCGGCGGGACCGGCACCGACGATCGCAACCTTTTTGCCGACCTTTTTCTCGGAGAAGCGGGGACGCAGACCCTTCTTGAAGCCCTCTTCGCTGATAAAGGTCTCAATAGAGCCGATAGTGATGGCTCCATAGCCGTCGTTGAGAGTGCAGGCTCCCTCGCAAAGTCTGTCGTGGGGGCAAATGCGCCCCATCACTTCGGGGAAGGGAGAGGATTCATTGGAGAGACTGAAGGCAAACTCCAGATCCTGCTCCGCGGTGCGCTTGAGCCAGTGGGGGATGAAATTATGCAAAGGGCAGCCGTTGTGACAGTAGGGATCGCCGCACTGGATGCAGCGGTCGGCCTGTTCACTCGCTTTTTCGGGACGGAAAATCTCGTAGATCTCATCAAAATCCTTGATCCGGACCACCACGTCCCGCTTGGCGGCGTCAATCCGTTCCAGGTCAAAAAATCGTAACATCTTACTCTCCCTCCTCGATCATCTTGAGCGGCTCGCGCATATCTTTGGGGCGTACCAGCCAGAAATTGCGGATCTCTACCCGGAAATTATCCAGGATCTCCTTGGCCCGGGGGCTCTTGGTCTCATTGTAGTAGTCTTTAAGGAGCTTCTTGAGATAGTAGCGCTCGATATCGGTATCTTCGGTATCGATGCGGCGTACTTCGATGAGCTCCCGGTTGATGTACTCGACGAACTCGTGTTTGCAGTCGTAGACAAAGGCGGCACCTCCCGTCATCCCCGCACCGAAGTTGACCCCCGTGCGTCCCAGGATCACCACCACGCCTCCGGTCATGTATTCGCAGGCGTGGTCTCCCGTGCCTTCGACGATAGCAATAGCACCGGAGTTGCGCACGGCGAAGCGCTCGCCCACCTGACCGGCAACATAAAGTTTGCCGCCGGTAGCACCGTAGAGGCAGGTGTTGCCTCCCAGGCTAAAGGCCTCGCCCCCTTTGTCTCCTGTAATAACGATCCGACCGCCGCTCATTCCCTTGCCGATGTAGTCGTTGCCCGCACCGTGAACGTGGATACTCACGCCGTTGATAAGGAAAGCTCCCAGGGACTGCCCCGTCGTTCCTCTGAGGCGAATATCGATGGTCTTGTCAGGTAGGCCTTTGTCGCCGTAGTACTTGGCGATCTCTCCGGAGATGAGAGTTCCGAAACTGCGATTGAGGTTGCTGATCTCCTTCTCCAGGACGATGGGAGCTTTGGGATGACGAATCGCAGGCATGAGCTCCCGGAGGATCTCCTTCTCATACTCGTTTTTGTCGAAGGGTTCGTTGCGCTCCACTTGACATGTGTCGGGGCCCTCCAGGCGAATCAGGAGCTGCTGAAGATCAAACTTTTTAGCCAGCTCGTCGTCGATGACCTGCAGCAAGTCCGTACGGCCGATAATCTCCTCCAGACTCCGGTACCCCAGAGAGGCCAGTATCTCCCGGACATCTTCGGCAATGAGAGTGAAGTAGTTGATGACCCGCTCCACGCTCCCCTCATAGTGCTCTCTGAGCTTCTTCTCCTGAGTCGCGATACCCACGGAGCAGCGGTTGAGATGGCAGATCCTCAGGATCTTACAGCCGATCACCGTCAAGGCCCCGGTGCCGAAGGCATAGCTCTCGGCGCCGAAGATCGCCGCTTTGACGATATCGAGACCCGTCTTAAGCCCTCCGTCAGTCTCCAGCTCCACCATTCCCCGCAGATCGTTGGCCTTCAGAGCGTTGTGGGCTTCAACCAACCCCAGCTCCCAGGGATTTCCGGCAAACTTGATGGAGCCGATGGGCGCCGCGCCGGTCCCGCCGTCGGCACCGGAGATGATGATCTTGTCGGCGTAGGCCTTGGCCACGCCCGCCGCGATGGTGCCCACTCCGGCGGTGGAGACCAGCTTGACGGCGATCTTGGCCTCGGGATTGATCTGTTTGAGATCGAAGATCAACTGCGCCAGATCCTCGATGGAGTAGATATCGTGGTGCGGCGGCGGCGAGATCAAGGTAATCCCCGGTACCGTATGGCGCAGTCGGGCGATGAGAGGTGAAACCTTGTGGCCCGGCAGCTGCCCGCCTTCTCCGGGCTTGGCTCCTTGGGCGACCTTGATCTGAAGCTCTTCGGCACTCCGCAGATAGGCCGGAGTCACGCCGAAGCGTCCCGAAGCGATCTGCTTGATCTTGGAGTTTTTGAGCGTGCCGAAGCGCGCCTCGTCTTCGCCTCCCTCTCCCGAATTGCTCCGGCCGCCGATGCGGTTCATCGCCTCGGCCAAGCACTCGTGAGCCTCGGGGGAGATCGACCCCAGACTCATGGCCGCCGTACAAAAACGGCGGAAGATCGATTCGAGGGGTTCGACCTCGTTGACGGAGATAGGCTCTCGGTCACTGTGCAGTTCAAAAAAGTCCCGGATAAACTTCTTGTCCCGATTCTCAATGCGGTTTTTGAGGACCTGATAATCTTCCTTTTTCCCCGTCAAGGAGACCCGATGAATCGCGTGGACCGTAGCGGGGGCGAAGTCGTGATATTCCGCTCCGTCGAGGTACTTGTAGAAACCTCCGATATTGATAGGGAAGATCCGGTTGCCCTTGTCGGTTTGATAGGCTTCTCTGTGGACCCTGAGTATCCGCTCCTCGATATCGGCATACCCCAGGCCTTTGAGCAGCACGTTGGCTTTGGGGAAGCATTCGGAGACGATCTCCTCTCCCAATCCGATGATATCGAAGAGCATGGAGTTACGGTAGCTGGAGACCGTGGAGATTCCCATTTTGGACATAATTTTGAGAAGTCCCGCATTGATCGCTTTTCGGACTTGCTTGAGAATCGGAGCCAGATCCACCTCGGGATCCTTGCGCCGTTCGATCTGGGCCACGGTCTGAAAGAGCATATAAGGGTGGATCGCCGAAGCACCGAAGGCGATCATTGCCGCGGCGGAGTGTGAGTCGTAGACCTCCCCGGTAATCGCCACGATGCTCACCAGGTGACGCACCCCGGCGTCCTGGAGGGCGTGGTTGAGTCGGCTGACTACCATCAGCATCGGCATCGTGGGCATCCGGTCGCTCAGAGCGTAGTCGTCGAGCATGACGGTGCGAACCCCTTCGGTTTTGACATCGGAGACGATCCGATCGACCAGGGCATTTAGAGTCCCACGGAGATCCGACTCGAAGCCGGTCTTGTATCGGCGGCATTTGTAGGCGGGATGGTATTTGGGATCACTCTCATTGCCAAACTCTTCAAGGATCTGAAGTTTCTCGTAGGAGAGGATCGGCGAGACGGTCTTGAGACGCTGGGCATGCTCCGCATCCTCGTTGAGGATATTGTGAATGGCACCGAAACCGGTATTGAGACTCATGACCACCCGTTCCCGGATCGGATCGATAGGAGGGTTGGTCACCTGGGCGAATTTTTGACGGAAAAAGTCGGTGAAGTTACGCTGTTTGTCGCTGAAGGCGGCTAGAGGCGTATCGTCTCCCATGGAAGCCGTCGCCTCCTTCCCCTCGGACGCCATAGGCTCGATCACCTGCTCGATCACCTCCAGGGTGATGTTGAAGTAGCGTTGCCGCGCCTCCATGATCTCTTTGGCGGGAACGTCCACCGTGGAGAAGGGATCTTCCATATGCTCCTGGAGATAGATCATATGTTGGTTGAGCCACTGGCTGTAGGGCTGGCGCTTTTTCAGATAGTCGTCGATATCGGTACTCTTGAGGACAGTGCCGTACTTCAGGTCCAGACCCATCATCTCCCCTGACTGGAGGCGGCCCCGTTCGACGATCTCCTCGTCGGGGATCTGAAGCACCCCGTATTCGGAGGCGATGAGGAGGCGTTTGTCTTTGGTGATGATATATTTGGAGGGGCGCAGGCCGTTACGATCCAGGACACAGCCGATATAGCGGCCGTCGGTGATGCTTACCGCCGCCGGCCCGTCCCAGGGTTCGAAACAGGTAGAGGTATACTCGTAGAAGGCCCGAAGATCCGCATCCATATGGGGGGCGTTCTGCCAGGGGGCCGGCAAGAGGGCCCGGGCGGCTTTGAAGAAGTCTACGCCGTTGATGCGGAGAAATTCGAAGAAGTTGTCCAGGCTTGCCGAATCGCTGCTGCCCTCTTGGAGGATCGGCAACAGGCGCGCCATCTCTTCGGGAGTAAAAACATCACTTTCGAGATGCTCACTCTTGCTAACGACGTTGAAGCGGTTGGCGGTCACGGAGTTGATCTCTCCGTTGTGGGCGATCATCCGGAAAGGCTGGGCCAGTTTCCACTGAGGCAGGGTATTGGTGGAAAACCGTTGATGGAAAAGGCAAAAGGCGATCTCGAAGTCCTCGTCGGCCAGGTCGGAATAGAACTCCTGAATATGCGTGGGCATGACCAGGCCTTTGTAGGAGACGACACTGGAGGAGAAAGAGGGGATGTAGAAATCGGGGCGATCTTTCAGCCGATGTTCCGCCTCTTTGCGCGAGAGATAGACCAGGGCGTCGAAACGGCGGCTCCCCATCAGAGAGTTGGGGGCGACGAAGAGCTGGGTAATCCGGGGCAGACTCTGGAGCGCCTGCTCTCCAAGCGCATCGGTATTGACCGGCACTTCCCGCTGAAAATCGATGCGCAGATCGTTGGCTTCGCAGACTTCACGGATCGTTTCCAACTCCGAATCTTCTCGGTGAAACACCATCGCCACCGCATATTGTTCGGGGAGGATCACGCCTTCGGCTTTTGCTTTTTTGGCGAAAAACTTCCGGGGAATGGAGAGGAGCAATCCGCTGCCGTCTCCGGTCTTGCCGTCGGCGGCAATAGCGCCGCGGTGCATCATCCGCGAAAGTGCCCGCACGGCATCGTCGAGATTTTTATGGGTCGCTTTATTGTCGATGGACGCCAGCAGCCCGAAGCCGCAGTTGTCCTTAAATGAAGTAAATAGGTCTCTCATAAGCAAGCCTTAATGAGTTTTTTAGTAGGGTCGCGTGGTTCCCAAAAGCCCTCGATTCTATCGAAAAGCGGGTTAAAGGCTCATGAAGGCCTATCCGGGCGTCATGGAAGCGGGCAACCCATCAAAGTAATGAAAGCGTGGAAATTTGCGTAAAAATCTTTCATCCGTCATCCGCCATCTTTCATTTATCAACTGGAGCGCAAACCGATGAAGGGTTTTATTGTCTCCTTGCGCCGAGCACGGGATGAGGATCTGATCGTCACGATCTTGGAGGAACGGGCATTGCGGAGTTACTACCGTTTCTACGGTGCCCGTCATTCGATCCTCCAACTGGGCTACCTCATCGATTATGAGAGCGAAGAGGAGAGCCGCTATATGCCTCGACTACGCCGAGTCAGCCATCTGGGCTTCCCTTGGCTCTATCGGCGCAACCGTCTTATGCTCTGGCAGCGTTTCGTCGCCCTCTTCGAGCCCCATCTCCGAGATACGGAGAATCTCGATCCTTTTTATTTCCAGTTGTTACTCGACGCCGCCCGCCGCTGGGATCGCCAGAGTCCCCGACGCATCGTCTGCGAATGTGCCCATGCCCTCCTCGCCTATGAAGGGAGGATCCATGAACCGACCGACTGCTACATCTGTGAAAAACCCCTGGGAGAGGAGATCGCCCTCATGCAGGCGCTCCTGCCGGCTCACCCCTCCTGCATCTTCGGCAGCGCCCTGCTGCGGGAAAAGGTCGAAGATTTTTTCTCGACGGGCAAGACGACCCTCCTGGACGACAACGAAGTTGACTATCTCTACTCTGTCGTCAGTCGAGGCTTCTAAAGCTCTACACAATGCATCTTTTACGCTAAAGTCACCCTGGGGTAACGCTTCTGCGTTAGGCTTCTTTTTGGACGATCCCATCAATTGGATTTGCTTGGAAAGGAGTTAACATGCCAAGAGTCAATCCTCGAAGAACGCTGTCAAAATCCCCACGGTTCATTCCCGGATATGAGAAGAGAGATTTGAGAAGATCCACCACGACCCTCAGGGGGAGCACCTCCCATCCCGCTACCCTGCTTTTTATCTGTAGCGACGGAAGCACCATCCAGACCCGAAGCCAGGCCTTTTCCAAGGGGCTCTATTTTTTTGAAGTGCGGCTTCCCCGACATTCATCGTGCCGGCTCTGGATCAAGAGGGAGGACTCCACTTTTCGTCAAGTGAGTTTCCGGATCCCCCAGAAGCGACCCGCTCCCCTCCTCTGTCTCGACGAGGAGATTCTAGACCTCGGGCATCTTTTCATCGGGCAAAACGACGCCCTCATCGTCGATCTCGATCCTGCTTTCTGGAATTGACTTAGACGAAACTCGGCGCGTCATTGGCAAATAGGATCAAATCTCCGGGGCGGGTCTCTTCCGCCAGCATCTGCTCCATCTCGTTTTTCCGCTCCAGGTGACGGAGCTTCACTGAAGAGATAATCTCTTTGAATATCCCGTAGTTGAGATCCCCGGTTACGATAATCCGGTCGAAGACCTCCTCCGCCCTTTGGGCGACTTGCCGGTTGAGCTCTTCGTCGGCTTCGACCAGGCCCGGAGTGATCAGCACCTTGCGCCCCGGCCAGGTCGCCGCCAGTTCGAAGGAGGCCATCATGCCGTCGATGTTGCCGTTGAAGCTATCGTCGAGGATTACTTTGCCTCCGGCGTCGATGCGCTGGAGCCGATGGGGGACCGGCTCGATCTTATCGAGTCCGGCGCGTATCTCGTCAGGGCTCAGCCCCAGAGCCCGGGCTACGTGAATCGCCGCAGCAAGGTTGACGGCATTGAAGGCTCCCAGAATTTTCGCACAGTAGCGCTCCCCCTCCAGGCTGAAACAGGTTCCATCCAGAGTCGCCTCTACATTGTCGATCTCGGGGCCGAAGCTATGAATCCGATTCGTCGGCTCGATCCGTGCACTCTCATGGACCCAGGCCTCTTTCAAGCGGGGGCTTTGGAGGATCTCCATCTTGGTATCCCGTATTCTCTCCAGGGTTTTGAAGTACTCGATATGTGCCGGCCCGATGGTCCCGACGACGGCATAGTGAGGCTCGACGAAGCG
>Ga0256833_1002003_pt1 | contig 14685 bp, 12 predicted proteins | sample 356284metaG_FD_190535 | JGI IMG/M metagenome (GOLD analysis project Ga0256833, IMG submission 190535) | Hydrothermal vent microbial communities from Mid Atlantic Ridge, Atlantic Ocean - 356-284 | ecosystem: Environmental > Aquatic > Marine > Hydrothermal vents | place: Atlantic Ocean: Mid...
AAAGGTGAGAAGTAAAAAAGGTTCAACCGAAAAGGTATTGATTCTTACCGAGAAACCTTCACAGGCTTTGGATTTTGTAAAAGCCCTAAAAAGGTGTAAAAAGTACAGCGGTTATTATGAATGTGGAGAATACATAATCACCTGGGCGTTAGGTCATCTGTTTCAAATAGATGACAGCATAGCTCCCAAAAAGTGGAGCTTAAGTTCGTTGCCCATTTTTCCTAATCAGTTTTACTTAAAACTTAAATACGGGGCGGGAAAGCAGTTCAGAGTTATTAAAAATCTTTCCAAGAAAGTTAATAAGGTAATCGTGGCTACCGACCCCGGAAGGGAGGGAGAGCTTATAGCGAGAGAAATCCTCCAAATGGCCGGTTGGAAAAATTGGGAAAACACCTACAGGTTTTGGACATCGGAAGCCTTAACTCCCGAGGTGGTAAAAAAGGCGTTAAAAAACCTTAAAAAGGCTAATGATTTTGATAGTCTCTATTACAGTGCCTTGGCAAGACAACACTCCGATTGGATAGTGGGGATAAATCTTACCCGTCTTGTGAGTTTAAAATCCTCCGACCGTTCGGTGTGGAGTGTTGGAAGGGTCCAGACACCTACCTTAAAACTTATTGTTCAAAGGGAGGAGGAAATTCAAAATTTCCAACCTGAGAAATATTTTGTTATCAAGGCATCTTTTGAAGTTCAAAACTTTTTATATGAGGCCTTCCTCTTAAAGGAAAAGCCCAATTATATAGGCAACTAAAGGTTTGGAAAATTTCTCCTGGATTTAGCCTGAAGATTTTCTATAAGTTTGCAAAGTTTTCAATATTTCATTGGAAATTTAATACACTTAACTTATAAGGGGGTTTATATCGATGAAAATATTGCTTGTAACCTTTGACAAACAGATGGAGAATAAGGTTAGAGAACTCCTCAAAGGTTATCAAATAATTAGTGCAAAAAATGGTGAAGAAGCACTGCTTCTAAATATCGATGGTGGTGTTGATTTAGTAATATATGATGCCTTGGCAGGCGGTATAGCTGAAGATGATATTAACAGGCTTTACGATGAAGGTTTTAAAGAGGTCCCTTACATTATCTTAATGGATGACCTATTCCCTATTGAGCCTTCGAATTTAAAGCCCAAGCTAAAGCAAATAATTTCTAGGGAGGTGGATATAAACAAACTTCCCGAGATAGTTAATGAAATGCTTTCCAAAAAAGAGAGTGTGTCGGAGGAAAAACCTTCCGAAGCGGCTGAAACAGAAGAAATTCCTAAAGAGGAAACCTTATCCTGGGAAAAAATGTCTAAATTGGAGGAAACCTCTCAGGAAGAGAAGAAAGAAGAAATTTCTATCAAAACTACCGCTTTAGAATCTTCGAAAACTGCAAATCTATCTGCTAAAAAAAGATGTTTGTTAGTTTCCTTTGATATACCTTTGGTAGAAAAAATAGAAGATTTAATAAAAGATAAGTGTGAGATTGTAAAAGCAAGAAGCGCTAAACAAGCTTTAAAAAATTTCAAAGATCAGATATTTGATATTATTATTTTCGACACTATTTCCGGTGTTTTTGCGGAAAAAGGAGTTAAAGATTTATACAATAATGATAATTTTAAAGATAGCCTTTATATTATACTGTTAGATGAATTTATGCCTATAGATATAGAGAAGTTGCCTGTTAAAAATTTGAGAGCCATTAAAAGGGAAAGTGAATTAAACCTTCTTCCCGAAATAGTTGAAAAGGCTCCCTCTATTACGGCTTCTAAAGTGCTTGAAGAACTGGTGCATCAAGAGAAGGAAAAAATATCTGTTCCCGAAACGGTTGAAGAGAAGGAAGAATTACCCAAAAAGGAAGAAACTTTTGAACCTGTTAAGGAGGAATCTGTTTTTCAACCTACCGAGGATAAGATTGTAAAAGAAGTTCCCGTAGAAGTTGCCAAAACGGAAGTCGAAAAAGAAACTCTTAAAGAGGAAAATACCAAAGAAAGAATTGAAGGGGTATCCCAAGCAACTATTTCGGAAGATGAAATAGAAAAAATAGTTGAAAGCAAACTGAATGAAAGAGTTGTTCCTTTAATAGAGGATTTAATAAATTCTAAATTAAACGATAACTACATCAAGACTTTAATAGCCGAAATTATTACCGATAAGTTGGGTGAGGAAGTTATTAAAGAGATTATTAGAGAAATTGCGGAACCACTTGTAAAGGAAGTTTTAGACTCCCTACTTTCGGATTGATTTCCTTTACTTACCTTTTAAAGGTGTCCGTTTTTAATAAGGCCTAGAAAAAGTATTGAAAATCTAAAAGGGAATAAAGAGGTTTAAGCTAAATATCGATAGATAATCCAGGTTTGAATTAGATTAAAGATATTGTTCAAAGTCCAGTAGAGAACAAGTCCTGCCGGGAAAGTTGCAAAGAGGAATGTAAAGACTAAAGCCATCAAATACATCATCTTGTTCTGCTGTTGGTTGGCGGAGGGGGTAATGAAGGTTTGGGCAATCATTGTGAGACCCATCAACACGGGAAGGATAAAGTAGGGGTCTTTATCCGCCAAGGAAGGTATCCAAAGAAATCTTTCCAACGCAAGGTCGGGTGTAACTATCAAAACCTTATAGAGGGCAAAGAATATAGGAATCTGAATAAGTATCGGTAAACATCCACCAAAGGGGTTAAAACCGACCTCCTTGTAAAGTTTAAGCATCTCCTGCTGGAGCTTTTGCGGGTCGTTGGCGTATTTTTTACGAAGTTCCTCCAATTTGGGAGCAAGCTCTTGCATCTTTTTCATCGAACGGGTGGAACTAATGGAGAGGGGGAAGAAGATGAGTCTTATAAGGAGGGTGAGGATAAAGATGGCCGCTACCCAGCTGTGGGTGAATTTGTAGAAGGTGTAGAGGACCAAAAACATCGGATAGGCCAGCCAGTGGAGAACTCCAAAATCAATAGCTTCAACGAAGTTAACCTGCTTTAGTAGTTCATATTCTTTGGGGCCTATTAGGAAGGTTATGGTAGCCTCCGGCTTTATTTTTATAGCGGTTGCTGAGGTGTAAAAAGTCTTTCCCTTTTCAAGGTAAGAAACCCTAAATAGAACCGCCGTGTGGGTGTTGTAATTAGCCGCCTTTATAAAGTAGCGACCTTCCTCACCGCTCCAAATAAAGTCACCGTGAATAGTTTGGGGCGACCTAATATCGTCGATATTTATTCTCAAAACTTGACCGTCGGAGGTTTTGAATATGGGACCTATATGGGTATAGAAAGCCTTTTCTTTGGGTGTCATTCCGAGGTAGAGGTAGGGTTTTTCAACTCCCTTTAAGGAGATTTCCACCTTTGATAGATAACCTTCTTTGGTAAATACGAATTTCTTAACAACCTTTATTTGGTTTTTATCTAGAGAACAAACAACTTCGGTTCCCTCTTTTGTACAGTTATACCTGGAAAAGTTCAAAATCTTTGTAGTTTTCCAATCGGGGGTCAGAATTTCGAGCGGGTAGATATTGTAAGCTCTTTCGTAGTCCTCTATAAGCTGTTTTTTAAACCTTTTGTCGTAGGCGTAGACAATTTTTGCTCCCTCTTGGGCGATTTTGATATCCAAATCTTTAAGGTTTAATTCCACGAAGTGGCTCGGTTTTAACTTCTCCCTATCGGAACCGAGATAGAGGTTAACTTCGGCGGTGGTTGTAGGTTGAACCGTTTTTACAGCGGGGTTGGTTTGATTATTTGTCTGTTGAACCTGGTTAAGCTGCTTTGAGGCAAAAAAGTAGTCGTAAGCTATAAAGGCGCCAAAGGCAATTACCAAAAATAGGAGATACCTTTTCCAGTCAAAGTTTTCCATTTTTTTCTCCTCCTAAGGGTTTTTAAAAGTTGGAAACCTGAAAATGGAAAAAAGGCATTTTAAATAAAGACCGCATTGACGGATTTGAAAAGACCGAAAATCCTTCTCCAAAAGGAGACCTTTTTCCCTTTCTCAGTTTCTTTTTTAGATTGCTCTTGGGGAGGTTGTTCCTCTTTTGGTTTCGGTTTTTCCATTATTATCTCGTCAATGTAGTCATCTAAGATTATTACCTCATCTGCAACGGCCCTTAGTAAGGGTGAGCTGTTCCTTTTAAAGGTTGCGTTTATTACCCTCTTTCCGAGGTCCTGAACCGTTTCGACGGTATAACAGTAGTCACTATCGCCACTTACGAGTATTGCGGTGTCGTAGGCGTCCCTAAAGGCCATGGCAAGCATATCGGTGGCGAGCATAATGTCGACCTCTTTTTCCATCCACTCGCCCGTAGCAAGTTTCCGCAGATTGGCCATACGGGGTTTTATTCCCATATTTTTGAGTTCGTTGATAAATTTCCGTTGCCTTAAAAGGCTATCCCACTCGGGGGTATCCTTTTCTACATCCTCCGTCCGAGGCATGGCGGAATAGTAGTAAGCCCTTATAAAGTATCTATCTTTGGCCAAAAATTTAACCAACTTGCTGTAGTCGATTTTTATATTTAGGGCCTTAATGGCGTGAAAAATATTGGACCCGTCTATGAAAATTATTACTCTCTCTTTCACCATCATGGTTAAAAACTCCAAAAAACCGAACAAAGTTCGGCAAAATACGAAAGAATTAAAGTTTACTAGGATTTTCCAGTGAACTACCCTTAATTATGAATACCTTATCACCGTAGGCGGATTGTACAAACCGCATCATAGTTAATTTTTCTTAAAGGGGTGGAACTTTAAGGGTTGCTGTTTTTAATCCTTCTCGGGATTTAAAAATCTTTTCAAAACCACTTTTAAAGTCTTAAACTCAACTATTTTTAACTTTTGGAGGTTTTAAATGAAAGAAATTAAACTCGACCTCAAACAGATTTTTGAAAAAGAAAAACAACCCTTTTTTAGGGCTGAATATGAAATAGACCCGGCCGATTTAGGTGTTCCGGCGGATATAGGTGAGGTAAAAGAACCTATAAAGGTGGATGTTTATATAGTAAAAAACCCGCAAGGGGAAGGGTATAAAGTTATCTACAACATTAAAGGAAATATAGATTTAACCTGTTCACGCTGTTTGGAAGTGTTTTCAAAGGACCTTTCGGGAGAACATACGGTTATAGCTCAAAGAGGTTATAACGAAAGGGAACACCTGCGGGAGAGCGATTTAAATACCGTTTCCCTTGAAGGGGATACTTTAAATTTAACAGAACTGGTAAGGGAACAAATAATCCTCGACGTTCCTTATAAACCTCTCTGCCATCCGGAGTGTGGCGGTATAAAAACCGAAGAAAATAAAGGAACGGTTGCAGGACCTTTTGCTCAGTTGGAAAAGCTTTTAAAAGGTAGAAAGTAAACTTTCGAGGTCAAAGGAAAAGTGGACTTTTCTATAAAATTCCCGCTCCGCGGGATGGTCCTCTCTAAAGTGGGTTCCTCTACTTTCTTTTCTCTTTAGGGCTCCCAGGGTTATAGCTTTTGCTACCAAGGTTAGGTCAAATAGTTTTAAAGCCTCTATATTGTTGGATACTAAAGGTTCTAAAACCTCAAGCAGAGTATTGAAAATTTTCAGAGCCTCTTTAAGTTCTTTTTCTTTTCTTACGATTCCTACATAGTTCCACAAGGTGGACCTTATGAGGTTTAACTTTTCGTCCCAATTAAAGGGTAGTTTTAATTCCAACTCTCCTTTAGGAGGTTTTATATCGGTAAATTTCGCAAAAGGAAGTTTTAAAACCAAATCGTCCGCCGTTCGTAAACCAAAAGCTACAGCCTCAAGTAAGGAATTTGAGGCCAAACGGTTCGCTCCGTGAAGGCCGGTATTGGCGCACTCTCCTACCGCATAAAGATTATCGATACAAGTTTTCCCATCGAGGTCGGTAGCTATTCCGCCTATAAAATAGTGGGCGGCCGGTTCGACCGGCACAGGTTCCCTGTAAGGGTCAAAACCTTCTTCCCTTAATAGGTTGTATACTTGGGGAAATTTCTCCTCAAGGGTTTTTCCTTTTTTGACCAACGGACGGAGGTCAAGGTAAACTTTCCTGCCCTTTTTGAGTTGGTTGAATATAGCTCGGGCAACCTCATCGCGGGGACCAAGTTCGTTAACAAATCTCCTACCTTGGGAGTCTATTAATAGGGCTCCTTCTCCTCTTAGAGCTTCGGTTAAAAGCTTGCCGGTATTTTTTAAAACGGTCGGATGGAATTGAACAAATTCACAATCTCTTAAAAAACAACCCGCCCGAAGGGCGGCTCCCAATAGATTACCTCCTATATGGTGGTTTGAGGTTTTGGAATAGAGCCCGGCCGCACCTCCGCTAGCCAAAATAAGAAATTTTGTCTTTACAAAGGTAAAACCTTTATTGGTAAAAACTAAAGCTCCTCCTACCCTACCGTCGGCCGTATATATTTCCAAAAGTTCTCCTTTTAGAAGGGGAATTTTTAAATACTCCACCCTTTGGGTGAGGGTTTCGTATATAGCCCTTCCTGTGTAGTCTTTTACTTTCAAAATTCTCCTCTTTGAGTGGGCTGCTTCTAGGGCGAGTTCCCAAAATTGTTCATTTCTATCAAAAGGAACCCCCCATTGGAGGAGTTTGGAAATTACACTCCTACCGCTGGATACGACCGTTTTAACAACCTCTCCGTCGTTTATAATGCGGCCTGCCCTCAAGGTATCCAAGTAGTGAAGGTAAGGGCTATCATCGTCGGAAATGGCTGCCGCTATACCTCCTTGCGCCAAAGGACTTGAACCTTCTCCTTTGCTAACAAGCAAAATCTTCGCGTCGGGAGCCTTTTCCTTAACGGCCAGTGCTACAGTCAAACCGGCTATTCCGCTTCCCACTATGAGAATATCGGTTTCTATCTCTTCGTGCCGATGAGGAAGTCTCAATTGCATTCTCTCTCTATTGTAGTAATTGGTCGTCAGCTTCGGCTTAAGCGGTTTTAAATTGTTTAAAGATGGAGTTGGTTAGGGAACTTAGTGACTATAGGCAATTAAAAGCTGAGATAGAAAATTTGAAAAAGGAGAAAAGGGCAGTTATATTGGCTCATTATTATCAACGTCCCGAGATTCAAGACATTGCCGATTTTGTTGGTGATAGCCTCGATTTGGCGCGGAGAGCCACCGAGGTGGAAGCTGACATTATAGTCTTTTGCGGCGTCCACTTTATGGGAGAAACGGCAAAAATTCTAAATCCGGATAAGAAGGTTTTACTACCGGAACCTAAGGCCGGCTGCGCTATGGCCGATATGGCCACCAAGAAAGAGGTTCTGAAATTAAAGGAAAAATATCCAAACGCTTGGGTAGTTTCCTATGTAAACACAACGGCCGAAGTGAAAACTGTAAGCGATGTATGCTGCACCTCCGCTAACGCTGTAAAAATTATCGAAAAGGTTCCTTCGGAAGAGGTTATATTTGTCCCGGATAAAGGTCTTGCTTACCATGTTTCCAAAAAAGTTAAAGGTAAGAGGATTATTCCCTTTGAAGGGTTTTGCCCCGACCATTACCTATTTACGGAAGGTATGTTGGAAACTTTAAAGCAAAGGTATCCCGATGCGCCGGTAGGAGTTCACCCGGAAACTCCCCCTTCGGTTCAGGATAGGGCGGATTTTGTAGGTTCAACATCCCAACTGCTTAAATGGGCTACCGACCCTAGCTTGGAAGCGAGGGAGATTATTGTTATTACCGAGATAGGTCTCAAATATCAAATGGAGAAGAAAAACCCCAACAGGAAGTATATCTTTCCAACACCGGAGGAAGGTGTCGGTTATCTTCTTTGTTCCCAAATGAAGGCTATAACTTTGGAAAAGGTCTACGAAACTCTAAAGGAGGAAAAAAACGAAATCGAGCTCCCACAGGAGATTGTAAAAAAGGCGAAAAAACCTATAGAGCTGATGCTCGAATGGTCCACCTAATTTCCTTTTTCAACTAACTTTTTTGCGGTTTGATATCCTTTTTCTATACACTTTGCAAGGGAACTCCCGCCCACAAAGTTGGAAATTATTTCCACACCGGGATATCGTTTTTTAAACTCCTCCAAGGTTTGGTAAATCTTTCCATAACCGACGGTGTATTGGGGTATCGACCTTTTCCAAAGTCGGAGCCTTTGAAACTTTGGTTCTCCCAACTTGGGAAAAACTTTTTTAAGTTCCCCTACAGCAGTTTTTAAAATTTCATCCTCCGAAAGGTTGCAGATATCTTTTTGGGTTTCCCCGCAAAGGAATACGGAGAAACAATCTTCCTCTCCTGGGCATCTATTTGGAAATAGGGAACTTACAAATATGGCTCCCAAAATTTTTAATCCCTCCTCTTTGGGAACGAGAAAGCCAAAACCATCAACTCCAACTTTTGGAAAACTTAAAGATGCCACCGCAAGTGGAGGATAGATAATCTCATTGAGAACCTCTATAGGGGGAAAGAGTTTTTTCAAAATCTCCGCCGTTTGGTCTGCTGGAACGGTTAAAACCACATTTTTAGTTTCGTAGGAACCGCACTTGCTAAGCACTTTATAGGTTCCCATTTGGGTTCTTTCTATAGAAAGAACCTTGCAATTTAACTGTTTTTCAGAGCTTTTTAGAGCCAGAACTTCCGTTAATGATGATAAACCTCCTTTAAAGGAGATTAATTCCCCCTTCGGGGCTACCCTTTTTTCTTTTAAAAAGGCTTTGAGTAGTGAACCGTATCGCTGTTCCATCTCCCACAGTTTTGGAAAGGCGTAGCGAACGCTCAACCTTTCCGCATCGCCGGCGTATATACCCGAAACAAAGGGTTGGACAAAGTAGCGTAAAAACTCCTCTCCAAAATGGCGGCGAGCAAAATTGGCAACACTTTCGTCCTCTTTTGGTGGAGGTTTTACAAAAAGTTCCTTAAAAAGGAGCAGTTTCGATTTCAAACCTATAAGGGGAGTCCTAAAAAATTCCCACGGCTTGAGGGGTATAGGAATAAGCTTTCCATTTTTGTAAATATACCTCTTCTCCGAAGAGGGGGAGGTTTTTTCAACTTCCACCTTTAGGTCTTCTATAAGTTTCCAAACCGCTTCGTTGTTTGCAAGAATGGTTTGGGGACCCTCTTCAAAAAGGTAGCTACCCTTTTTAAGAGTTTTTATATTCCCACCCAACCTGTCGGAAGCTTCCAAAAGCAAAGTTTTTTTTCCATAAAGATTGAGGTAAAAGGCGGTAGTTAAACCTGTAATACCGCCCCCTATGACTATCACATCGAAGGTCATTAAAAGTTAGACTAACTCTGCAAAATTTGTTTAAAACGGCTATGCTTTTGAAGGTAGTCCTTCCCAACGGAAAGAGCTCCCTTTACCGAACTATGGAGGAACCCGAATTTAACCCGTTAGGATATAGGGTTTTAATTCCTCTAAAAAGTGGAAAAGGAGCCACCGGCATAGTTGTAAAAATCTATCCCGATAACGGAGAAGGAGACCTGCCCTATATAGATAGCTTTCCCGACAAATATCCGGTAATAAATCCGCCCGTTATAGAACTCTTAAAGGAGCTTCTTCTCGAGTATTTAACCACTTTGGGTGAGAGCATTTTTAGCCTCCTTCCGCCGTGGGCAGATTGGTATCAGGAAACTTTTGTTGTTGCCGTTGATAAAAACCCTGTGGGGGTTCCCAAAAGTGTAAAGCTCCTTTTTGAGGAACTGAAAAGGAAAGGAAAAATTCCCTATGAGAAATTTGTTAAAAAGTTCGACCCCAATGTAGTTAAACTTTTGGAAAAGCACCACCTTATAAGGTTTGAAACAAGGTGGGTTGCTCCTAAGGTGGAAGAGGAATTTTACCATTTGAAGGTTAAAGACAGAGAAGAAATCCTAAAAAGGGTTAAAAGAAGTTCAGAAAAACGTAAAAAGGAGATTCTTAAACTTTTAAACCTCTTTGAGTATTTGGATCTGCCTTCCAAAGAGGAACTTAAAGCGGAAGGTATATCGAACGATACTTTGAGGTTTTTGGAAAAAAAGGGAATCCTTGAAAGGGTGATTACAACTCTTCCTCCTTTTAAGGATTTTCGGTTGCAACAAACTACGGAAGTCAGAAATATCTCTCCCCCTCCCTCCGAAAGGAGCCTCTATAAAAACTTTCCTTTTGAGGAGAGGTTTAACAAAGTTGTGGAAACCGCCGGCTGGTGTATTTCCCAAAATAGGGACCTACTTTTAGTGGTTCCCGATATCAATCTGTTTAACCTTTACAGGGAAAAGCTGTATTCTTTATTTGGGGACCGTCTAGTGGTCTACCACCATACCTTACCCCAAAGGGAAGCGATAAAAAACTGGTTTTGGGCTGCCGAACCTTTTGGAAAAGTTATCCTAACAACCCCTTCGAGAGCCTTCCTTCCTCTTTTCAATTTAGGTGCTGTTATTTTGGAAGATGAATTTTCCGCCTCCTACAAACAGTGGCGGTCCCCTTACCTGAACCTTAAAAGGCTTCTGTTAAACTATGCAAAACTCTTAAAGGTTCCGGTAGCAGTTTTTTCCAATCCACCTTCTTTGGAAATGTTTTTTTTGAGTTCTAACTTTAAAGTTCAAAATAGAGAGAGAAAACTTCAAAAGGTAATTCTTAACAGCAAAGACCCTTTTAAGGAAGGGTATCTGTTGGAACTTTTAAGAGGAAGGGAGGCTTTGATTTTGGTCCCTAAAAAAGGTTATTCAAATCTTTACTGCAAAAGGTGCGGAACTATTTTAGAGTGCCCCCATTGCGAGGCCTTCCTTTACAGGGATATCGACGACTTGGTCAAATGTCCTGTGTGCAACTATAAGAGTGAGATAAACGAATGCCCCCGCTGCGGGGAACAGCTTATGCCTTTTGGCTACGGTGTTGAAAGAGTTAAGGAAATTTTACAAACGGTGGAAGGAAATTTTGAGGTTTCTACCCACCCCAAGGAAATAGGAAGGAAATTTTCCACCGTTGCGGTTCTATTTGCCGATAATCTCCTTTCACTTCCCGATTTTCGTAAAGGGGAGGAACTTTTCGCCTACCTAAAAAAAGCGGAAAATTTAACCGCCGAAGGCGGTCTATTTATTCTCCATACAAATCTAACCGACCACCATGCAATCCAAGCCGTAGCTGAAAACAACGATAACCTCTTTTACGAAATGGAAGCCGAGTACAGAAAAGCTATTAACCTTCCGCCATTTTCAAGGCTCTACCTTATTGCTGTAAACCTAAAGGAGGAAAATGAAAATTTGGCACGGAAACTTTTTAAGGAAGTGAAAACAGAGCTTTTCAATCTACCGGTGGAGGTCGATTTTTCAAAGGCTCCTACTTTTAAGTTGAAAGAAAATTACCGTTATCAGATTTTGGTTAAGGTTCCTCTAAAGGTTGAACGAGAGGTTTTAAAAAAACTTGTTGAGGTTTTGAGGGGCATAAAAAACCGCTACAAGTTTGTGAGAGTTATACCCAACCCAAGGAGCTTACTTTAAATTAGCCTTTGCAACCTTGAAGGCTTTCTTTTAAAATTGCCGAGAGTAATGGCGGGAGTTGTTTTTATAGTGGAAGGCAATACAAAGGAAGGAAAACGGGTGAAGTTGACTATAAAACTTAAAAAGTTTTGTAGCTGTAAACCTTCCCATCCGGAGTGTCAAAAAGATGCCGAACCTATAGTGGATAAAAAGGTTAAGAAACTCCTTTCGGAGGTTGAATCGGAAAATCTGTTCTGGTTAGAAGGTAAAGTAAATCCAAATTTCTTCCTCAGGCTTATGGAGGCCATTACCGAGGCCCTTGAAACGGTGTGTATAACCGCCCGTTCCGACCACCTCCAAGGGGCGGAGGTTTTAATAGAAGAACTTTCCTAATTTTCTCAAACGTTTCCTTTTAATCTCCCCTTTTGAGAAAAGAACTCCATCAACAATAGGAAGTTAATGGAAAATAGAAAAATCCGTCTTGGGAAGGTTTCTTACAAAAATACCCTTCCCCTGTTTTACTTTTTCTCCTTCCCCGATGTGGAACTAATAGAAGGAACACCACAGGAGTTGGCTAGAAAAATTTCTTTAGGACTTATAGAGGGTGGAATTCTTTCCAGTTTCTTTTATCTACAAAATAAGGAAAGGTATTTAATTTTGCCCGATATTTCCATATCATCATTTGGAAAAAGCGGTTCCGTTTTAATTTTTTCCCGTAAACCTTTAGAAGAAATTGAAGAGATAAACCCAAGCGGAGAAAGTTTAACCTCCAACTTTTTAACCTATGCCATTTTTAGAAAGTATTTGAAAATTCCCATCAGTTTTTCCAAAACCAATGAAACCATTCTGGTAATAGGAGACAGAGCTTTGAACCTTTTAAAGGAAAAGCGTTTTCCTTACGTTTACGACGTTGGGGAACTTTGGTTTCACTACACAAACCTACCGGCGGTATTTGCTCTATTTATAGTTCCCAAACGGAGGGTTTTAGCAAATCCCGAAACCTTTTCGAGGTTATCTTTGGAACTTATTAATTCCAAAAAAAGATTTTTTAAAGAGTTAAAAAACCTTCCTTTGGAGGAAGATTTAAAAAAATACCTGCAAGGGTTGAATTACGATTTTAGAGAGGAACACTCCAAAAGTTTGGATTTAATGGAACAACTGTTGGATGAATATAGGAAAGGGAAAATCTAAAATAGGTCTCCTCCTTTCTTTCTACTGGCCATCTCCTCCAATAGCTCCTTAAAAAAGGTCGGATCTATCAATTTTATACCCAACTCTTTAGCCCAATTTCTAATACCTTCGTCGGCACTTACTAAGATAGCATCTAACTCGTAGGCCAGTAAAACCACATCAACATCTTCTTTGCTATCCAAAATACCCTGTCTTAGAGCTTCCCTATATTTTTCCCTTAAGCTTCTGATAAGTTCACCCACATTCTCCCGACCCTTTGCAGTTTTTACATGCTCCTCCGCTATACGAAGACCTTTATTAATTCTTGCCCTTAAATCGGAGATAAAGTTATAGAGAAACTCCGCCGGGACATTTAAATTGAACTTTTTGGGATTTCTCAATCTTATAACCAACTCAAACTTTGGGGTTAGATTTCCCAACTTCACCATACGTTGCAGTTCATCGTAAGTAGAAAGGGGCATATAAAATTCCGCACCGCTATGCTCCATCAGATAGAGAAGGTCTTCGGTTGCATCTAAAATATCTTGGCTGAACTTTTTATAAAGTTGGGGATTTGTAAAAATACTGGTATCGAGAACAAATGTTAACTTTGCAGGCATAAAAAAAGAAACTATAAAAGGAGAAGGTTATTTGACTTCCCTATGAAGGGTGTGTTTGTTGCACCACTTGCAGTATTTTCTAAATTCAAGTCTTTTGTTGTGCCTTTGAGGATTTTTGGTGGTGAAGTAATTTCTCCTCTTGCATTCGGTGCAAGCCAACGTTACGTGAACCCTTTTAGATGCCATTTTTTACACCTCTTTAATTTTTAAAAAGCCCGCGCGGAGCGCGGGGAGGAAATTATTCAATAATCTTGGTAATAACACCTGCTCCTACGGTCCTTCCACCTTCACGGATTGCAAACCTTAGCCCTTCCTCTAGAGCAACAGGTGCCATCAACTCCACTTCCAACTCCACGTTATCTCCAGGCATTACCATTTCCACACCTTCGGGCAATCCTACAACCTTTCCAGTTACGTCCGCAGTCCTGAAATAGAACTGAGGCTGATAACCTTTGAAGAACGGAGTGTGCCTACCACCCTCTTCCTTGGACAAGATATAAACCTGTGCTTTGAACTTTTTGTGAGCCTTTACGGAACCGGGTTTAGCTACAACCTGACCCCTCTCAACGTCATCCTTTCCTACACCCCTTAGGAGAATACCAACGTTATCACCGGGAAGAGCCTCATCGAGGATTTTTCTAAACATCTCGATAGAGGTAGCAACGGTTTTGAGGGGCTCCTCTCTAAGACCAACAATTTCAACCTCTTCACCGGGGGTGAGACGACCCCTTTCAACCCTACCGGTAACAACGGTTCCCCTACCGGAGATGGAGAACACGTCCTCGATGGGCATTAGGAAGGGTTTATCAACTTCCCTTGCGGGAGGTTCGATATACTCGTCCATAGTTTGAACGAGTTCAACGATAGCTTGACGCCATTTGCCCTTTTCGCCCTTTTGGAGCTCTTCCAAAGCGCCGAGAGCGGAACCTCTGATAACGGGAGAATCTTCGGGATATTCGTATTTGGCGAGGAGTTCCCTTACTTCAAGTTCAACGAGTTCGAGGAGCTCTTCGTCGTCAACCATATCGCACTTGTTGAGGAAAACAACGATTTTGGGAACGCCAACCTGTCTGGAGAGTAGAACGTGCTCCCTGGTTTGGGGCATGGGACCGTCTGCGGCGGAAACGACGAGGATAGCACCGTCCATTTGGGCGGCACCGGTAATCATGTTTTTGATGTAGTCGGCGTGACCGGGGCAGTCAACGTGGGCGTAGTGGCGTTTGGGAGTTTCGTACTCAACGTGGGTGATGTTGATGGTGATACCCCTTTCCTTTTCCTCGGGTGCGCGGTCGATTTGTTCGTAGTCGAGGCATTGGGCTTTACCGCCGGGAAGGTCGCCTGCAGCGAGGACGCAGGTAATGGCGGAGGTTAAGGTAGATTTACCGTGGTCGACGTGACCTATGGTACCGACGTTAACGTGCTCTTTTTCCCTTACAAATTTCTCTTTGGCCATTTTAATCCTCCTAAAGTAGGATTTTGAAATTTTAAACCAAAGGACTTTATTATAAAGAAAGCAATACCTACTTTAGTTAGAAGCTTGTTAAATAA
>Ga0256833_1002004_pt1 | contig 14683 bp, 18 predicted proteins | sample 356284metaG_FD_190535 | JGI IMG/M metagenome (GOLD analysis project Ga0256833, IMG submission 190535) | Hydrothermal vent microbial communities from Mid Atlantic Ridge, Atlantic Ocean - 356-284 | ecosystem: Environmental > Aquatic > Marine > Hydrothermal vents | place: Atlantic Ocean: Mid...
GTAGCACAATAGACATTTCCCTTTGGATAAACTTCTTTTCCGGCAATTGACCCGATATTAATAATGTGTCCTTTGCCGTTTTCTATCATCCATTGCATCACGATTTTTGACACATATAACAATCCCTTCACATTGGTATCAATCATTTGTTCCCAATTTTTCAATTTTCCATCTTGAATAGTATCCAATCCCGCAGCCAAGCCCGCATTATTTATCAGCACATCAATGTTTTGCCATTTTGTCGGCAATGAATTCAACGAGGCTTTAACTTGTTCATAAATTCGCACATCAAAAACCAAAATCTTAACCTTCACCCCGAATTTGTTCTCAATATCTTCTTTGATATTTTTCAAACGTTTTTTTCTTCTTCCCGTAAGGATAAGGTGATATCCGTTTTCAGCAAATTTATAAGCATTGGCTTTGCCTATTCCACTGGTAGCTCCTGTAATCAAAGCAATTTTTTTCATAACATATAATTTTTTTAATAATTTCCATTTAAAACATAATTTGGGCGTGTCCCTTCCAAAACCAGCCGCCAAAAGTCCACGGGTCGTGTTTTCCGCTCATAGTCCCTCCTTGAAAAATGCACAAAAATATTCAATATCCAAGAGCTTCCTACGGTCGCTTTGTTTCTTGAATTTTTGTAGCATTTTCAAGTGCGGGAGCTAACCGCTACAACCACTCACGCGGGCAAACCGCAATCGCCTTTTCCCATAAAAAATCTTTATTGTTAAACAAAAATAAACTTTTCCTAAAAATATTAGCTATAAAATTATCTTAAAAAATAAAAATTTTTAAAATACCTTGCGCCTTCATTTTGTAAACCGCAAAGACGAAAGCATGCAAAGACTTCGCAAAGTAAGATTATTAACAATTTAGTTATTATATTAGCAAAAAAAACAATGCACGATTACGGTTTTCTTTCCATTCTACCGCCTTTATTGGCTATTATACTGGCTATCAGAACCAAACAAGTATATATCGCCTTACTTTTTGGTATTTTTATAAGTTGGATAATCATTGATCATGGAAATATTTTTCAAGGTTTTTACGATACCATTATGTCTTTGGTCAATGTTTTCAAAAGCGAAGGAAATACCAAAACCATCATGTTCAGTGCTTTGGTAGGCGGATTGATTATTTTAATTCAAAAATCCGGTGGTGTTCAAGGTTTTGTAGATTTATTGGACAAAAAATTGGGTGGTTTGTCAATTTCCGAAAATCCTCAAAATAGAAAAAAAGTGCAGTTTTTGGCTTGGCTAACAGGGGTTATAATTTTCGTAGAGACCAGTATTTCCTCTTTGACTGTCGGAACGGTTTTTCGTCCGGTTTTTGATAAGATGAAAATTTCACGAGAAAAATTGGCATATATTGCCGATAGTAGCTCTGCTCCTACTTCAATTCTTATACCTTTTAATGCTTGGGGAGCTTTTATTTTGGGTTTATTACTCACGCAAGGAATACAAGGGGGATTTAGCGTGTTGTTCAAAAGTATGATGTATAATTTCTATCCGTTTTTAGCTTTGATTTTAGTATTGATTGTAATATTTTTCGATTTTAATATCGGTCCAATGAAAAATGCGGAAATTCGTGTAGAAAAAGAAGGTAAATTATTAGATGATAATGCCAAACCTATGATTTCCGATGCGCTAACAAATGTTTCGCCTGTTGAAAATATTAAAACCAAAAGCATTAATATGATTATTCCCATATTGGTTATGGTGGGAATGATGCCCATAATTTTGATAATGGATGGTTGGAAAAAAGCCCAAACGATTTATCCGAAGTTTTCCATAAAAAAAATATTTACCGCTATTGAAAACGGTTCAGGTTCAACAGCTGTATTGTTTGCCGTCATCACAGCAATTTTAGTAGCAATGATACTCTATCGCACACAAAAAATAATGAAATTTACCGAAATGTTCGATTGGGTTCTCAAAGGAATATCGGAAATGATGCCCTTGGCTTTACTTATGATGTTGGCATTTGCCATTAGCAGTGTTACCAAAGAATTGGGAACGGGAAATTATGTAGCCGGATTGGCAAAAGAACATATTTCGGCAGGATTTGTTCCGGTCATTATTTTTTTATTATCAGCTTTTATCGCATTTTCCACCGGAACTTCTTGGGGAACTTTCGCCATTATGATACCCATTGCAGTTCCTATGGCAGAGATTTTACACGTCAATCCGTATTTATCAATTGCTGCGGTTTTAAGCGGTGGAGTTTTTGGCGATCACAGCTCCCCCATTTCGGACACCACAATCATTTCATCCATGGCATCGGCTTCCGACCATATTGACCATGTAAAAACACAGCTGCCTTATGCATTACTTGCAGGCGGTATCTCTGCAATTTTATTTTTAATCTTTGGATTTTTGGACTGATGGCTGGTATTTATATTCATATTCCTTTTTGCAAACAAGCTTGTCATTATTGCAATTTTCATTTTTCGACAAACTTGAAAAACAAGGATAAACTTATCAATGCAATACTTAAAGAGATTGAATTGAAACAAGAAAAATGGAAAGATTATAGTTTTGAAACCATTTATTTCGGTGGCGGAACTCCTTCCATACTTCCTCCCTCGGATATTGAGAAAATCTTAAACAAACTTTATAAATTTTTTAAAATAAATCCTGTCGAAGTTACTTTGGAAGCCAATCCCGACGATTTAAGCATTGATAAAACAAAAACTTATAAAACATTTGGTATCAATAGGTTAAGTATTGGCATTCAATCTTTTTTTGATGTAGATTTACAAAAATTAAATCGTTCACATGATGCACAACAGGCAGAAACTGCTATAAAAATTTCTCAAAATCATGGAATTGAAAATCTCACAATTGATTTGATATATGGAATTCCCGGACTTTCGGACGAGCGTTGGATAAAAAATATTACAAAAGCATTGGAATTTAAAATTCCTCATATTTCTGCCTATGCCTTAACCGTTGAACAAAAAACCGCCCTTGCACATTTTATTAAAACAAAAAAATTCCCCGAAGTTTCTGACGAACAAGCCGCCCGACAATTTGATATTTTAAGAAAAAAACTAATAGATACTAATTTTTTGCATTACGAAGTTTCAAATTTCGGAAAAGAAAAATTTTTATCACAACATAATACTTCTTATTGGAAAAATATTCCGTATATGGGATTGGGACCATCGGCACATTCTTATAAAGCAGGAGAAAGACAATGGAATATTGCAAATAATTATCTGTATATCAAAAAGATAGAAAATAACGATAGATTTTTTGAAAAAGAAATTTTATCCAAAAAAGATATTTACAATGAAACAATTATGACCGGTTTACGAACCATGTGGGGAGTAGATTTAAGGAAAATTGAAAATATTCAACCTGATTTTAAAAAAGATTTGTTACAAGAAGCAGCACAATATATCAAACAAGGAAAATTGCTATTGGAAAATAATTTTTTAAAATCCGCACCCGATAATTTATTTTTAATAGAAGGGATTATCTCGGATTTATTTAAAGTATAAAAACAAGACAAGCCGCAAAATTGCGACCTGTCCTGTTAATCCTAAAACCTAATCATTATGAAAAACTAATTTCACTTTGCAAATATAAGACAAAATTGTATATCTTTTTGTATTTTTTAAAATTTTAACGTTTCTTACTACCTAATTCTTTAGGTCTGATTATAAAATTCTCATATATCCAGGTCAAAGTGAAAGTAGGAATAAAGTCGGTTCCGGGTAAAGCTTCTTCTATAAAAGTAATAAATCCGCTAATTTTTCCAATGGTTCCCGGATATAAGCGTGTCATCAACCAGTAAGCTACCGGAGCCCAAATGACATCTTCAAATTCTCCAATGCCCGGAATAGTAAATGATAGCATTCCCAATAAATCAAAAATGATACTCCAAATCAATTTTTTATAATCGGGAGTAAAATATTGTTTTTTCATATTACTTTTTTACTTTAATTTATCGGCATATTTTTTTCTAAATTTTTCCAATTTGGGTAGAATTACATAATGACAATATGGATTATCCGGGTTACGCTCCAAATAATTTTTATGATAATCTTCCGCTTCATAAAATTCAGTAGCAGGGACAACTTCCGTTACGATATATTGGTCAAAAACATCACTCTCATTGAGAAATTTGATATAATTTTCTGCAATTTCTTTTTGCTTTTCCGTAGTGTAAAAAATAGCCGAACGATATTGCGTTCCTACATCATTTCCTTGCCGGTTTAAAGTAGTCGGATCGTGTGTGGCAAAGAAAATTTCCAATAATTCTTCATAACTAATTTCATTGGGGTTATAAATAATTTCCACAGCTTCGGCATGACCGGTAGCTCCCGAACACACTTGTTCATAAGTAGGGTTTTTTCTTTTGCCCCCCGTGTATCCGGGCGTTACTTTTTTTACTCCTTTCAGTTCTTTGAAAATACTTTCGGTACACCAAAAGCATCCCCCTGCAAAAATGGCTTTTTCCGTTTGGTTTTGTGCTGACATATTTATATAAATCAATAGCACGAAAATAGTTATTTTTTTTGATATCATATCTTTTAACATTAATTACATAAATAAAATTTTTTTCATTACTTTTTTCCATCGATGAATATTTTTGCTTTGCTCAATGAAAAAATAAATGTAGTTTCAAATTTAAGTATTTTATTATAAGCGTGAGAAAAAAACTAATCTTTTTTATTTCACAGTAAGAGTAACATAGATTTACTAAGGATATAGAAAACTTAAAATATTTATAAAATTTTTAAATTTATTTGAACCTAGCTAAAACACTTGGAACGGGACCAAGTATTTTTAAATAAAATTGTATTATATTTTGTTATTTAAAAATTGTTTTTTATTTTTGAATTGTATTAAAACGGCTACAATTTTTTGGGATTTGTAGTGATATAAATTAGTTGATAGCAATAGGAAAGAAGCTAACGACGGTTTAAGTATTCAAAAGTCATCGACTGATTCGATATTTTGGCTAGAAAAAAATCCTAAGTAAAAAAAGCCAAAGAAACAAAAAAAGGAATACGGCAACCCGAGTAAAATTCCAACCGACCGCTACCAACGGTCAGGAATATGCCGAAACGCTGACTTTAAACTTATCGGGAGTAGGCGTAATTTAAAATTATTTATTATGAAAAAAATAGTTTTGATTTTAACTTTTATTACGTTTGGGGTAATTATTAACCAATCTTGTAAAAAAGATAATACTTTAAAGAATAACCTTACAGGAACAAAATGGAAATATGAAAAACAATACACAAACAATCTTTATATAACATATGAAGAAGAAGTTCTTAATTTTACATCCACTACTAGAGGATACAGTGATTACCATATTGAATATAACACTTCTGATGGTAATGAAAATTATGATGGTTCAAAAAATTTTACATACGACTACCAAGATTTTAATGGCGCTATATATTTTGATAATACTGATGGAGGAAGGGAGTTTATTATTAACGGCAATGAACTTAAAATAACACATAATGGAACAACTAACATATTTTATAAACTATAAATATTTAACATTAATAATACTATGAAAAAAAGTTTGACCATTATATTCGTTTTATTATTTTTCTCCACTTGTAAAAAAAATAATACTAATACTAATTCTATTAATCCTCCTAATTGGATAATTGGAAGATGGATTGACAATGTAAACGGTAACACCGGATTTGAATTTAAATCCGATAATTTTTGTGCAATTTCGAGTTATCAAACTACCTGTTATAAAACACTTGTAGAACAAAATAATGTAGAAGTAAATGAGTACATAACAAACAATTCATATAAAATAAAATTTGATGTTAATATTGGAACACAAATCACATCTTATGAATTTGAGAAAATAGCAAATAATGAAATAATTTATTATCATCCATCGGGTATTTTAATTCATTATTTTAAACAGTAATTTTAATTTAAAGGTACCTGTAATTTGTATAAACAATGATGAGAGAATATTAAATTTTAAGGTTTAAGTATGTTTACACCGTAAATTTTTTTCAAAATTTTGTATTGTTTAGATTAAGATGGTGTATTGTAAAAAATTATATGGAAGTTGAATAACTGCTACCAACAAAGTGTATAGTGCAGTGCGAGTTTAAGGCAAGATTTGGTGGTTCGGGATTTTTTGTTAAATTTGTTGCATAATTTGAAAGTTCCGGCTGGTCGGGTCGCACCGCACCATACACGTGGACGTTATATAAATATTACCTCTCACCCACCAAAAAAAATCAATCATTCAATTTATCATTATTCTTATGCCTGTTAAAATCTCTTTGTGTTTTCTCAAGCGTTCGTTTTTCCCAAGCTTTTTGCAAATCCACTCCGGTTTGATTGGCAATAGCGGTAACAACAAACAATACATCAGCCAATTCTTCTCCCAAATCTTTGGTTTTGTCTGTCTCCTTCTCGGACTGTTCTCCGTATCGCCTAGCCATTATTCGAGCCACCTCTCCTACTTCTTCGGTTAATATAGCCATATTGGTCAGCGGGTCAAAATATCTGACTCCGTATGTTTTTATCCATTGATCTACTTCTTTTTGCAATTCCGTTAAATTCATTTTTATAGTTTTAAAGGTTTGTATAAAGCTCCTTCGGGATGTAATATGCTTTCTATAACTTCAATTTTTATACCGTTCTGTCTCCCGAAATCGTTTTTTCTAAATTGTTTAATTGCATTGTCAAACGATTGTGAAGCTTTTTTTATTCTTCCCAAGGTAATATGCGGTGTAAATTTCGGATTTTTCTTTTCAATTATATTTTTAGCTAACAAAAACTCTCCCAACTGATTAAAAATTTCGGTTAATTCTTTATTCTCTTCTATTTCGGCATATAAAATTGAAGGTTTTCCCTTTCTTTTGAAATAATTCAATCCTTTTACTTTAACTTCAATTTCTTGAATAGTAATATATTTTTCGGATAAAAATTTTTGGATTTCTTCAATGGTATCAATAGGAGTTTGTCCTAAAAAATAATAGGTAATATGAAAATTATCAGTGGTTCTTGTCCAACTGATTTTATTGTCTTTATCAAAAACTTTTTTTATTTCGTCAAAACTATTATCGAGTTTTATTAACCGTATGAAACTACCTATAAAAATTCTTTTGCTATTCATTTATTCCTTATTTTTCGTATCAATAAAGATTGTAACAGGTCCATTATTTGTCAAATTTATATCCATCATTGCACCGAACTTACCGGTTTGTGGCGGATGATTTATTTTTTTACTCATTTCAGCAATAAAATATTCATAAAGAGGAATAGCAATTTCAGGTTTGGCAGCTCTTATATAAGAGGGACGATGCCCTTTTTTCGTCTTGGCAAGTAAAGTAAATTGACTGATAATCAATACTTCTCCCTCGATATCCAAAAGTGAACGATTCATTTTTCCTTCGTCATCGGAAAAAATTCTTAAATTGATAATTTTATGCACAAGCCAATCGGCATCTTCGGGGTTGTCTCCATTCTCAATGCCAACCAGAATTACCAATCCCTTCCCTATTTTTCCATAAATTTCTCCGTCGATATGGACACTTGCTTGTTTAACTCTTTGAATAATTGTTCGCATACTTTATTTTTTCCAAAATTAAGATTTTTATCAATAAACCGAAAATGTCATTTATAAGAAAAAAGGTATTTTATAAACTCAAATGATATTTTTATAAATTTTCATTTTCTAAATAAAGAATTATTAGTATTTTTAAAAAAACAAAAAGAAAAGCCTTATGTTGAGAACAATAATTATTGATGACGAAAAACTGGCTATTGAAAGTTTAAAATGGGAAATTGAAAATTTTTGTAAAGAAATAGAAGTAGTCGAAACCTTTTCTAATCCTGTGAAAGCCATAGAAGGTATCAATTCTTTACAACCGGATTTGGTTTTTTTGGATATCGAAATGCCGGAATTGGATGGATTTCAATTGTTGGAAAAATTAGAATACCGCAATTTCGATTTAATTATTACAACTGCCTACAATCAATATGCTATACAAGCATTTAAAGCTAATGCTATCGATTATTTATTAAAACCCATTGATCCCGACGAACTTATAGAAGCCATACAAAAAGTAAAAAACCGCAAAGGAACCGGCGAAGAGCTTTTCAATATTCAACGTATTCTGGACAATTTTATCAATAAAAAAAAGGATTACAAAAAAATTCCCTTATCATTAAGTAACAAAATTATGTTGATTGAACCTGAAAACATTATCTATTGCAAATCCGAGGGAAGTTATACGCAAGTGTATTTAAAAGATAAACAAAAGGTTTTGGTATCCAAAAGCATCAAGCAAATTGAAAGACTCTGTCCATCCGATTTGTTTTTGCGGGTTCACAAATCATATATCGTCAATATAAAAGAGGTAGTGGAATATATAAGACAAGGCGGCGGGGAACTTATTCTTTCGTCCGGGATGGTTGTTCCCGTTTCCAGAACACACAAAAATGAAGTGTTGAATGCACTTAATATAGTTTAAATGTGTTGGTGTCAGTCAAAATATTAGATGAACTTGCTAATCCTATTGACAACGGAATAGTTGTTTTTGTATCGGGATTTTTATTCATTTTAAGCGTATATCACTTTTTCTTATATTTTCAGCATAAAGACAAAAGTTATTTATATTATTCTTTGTATGCTTTTTTGGTTTTCATTTACACTTATCATCGCGATGAAAATTTTATTTTGACTAAACACTCCGAAAGTTTTTTACCTTTCCTTAAATTATTCTATGACCCTATAAAATGGTTATACTCAATAATTTACCTTTATTTTGCAATTTCATTTATTGAACTGGAACGCTATAATCCGAAATGGAACAAAATCGTAATAAAATATGCAAATTATGCATTGGTGATTTTGATATTTTCTACGCTTTTATCCATTTTGATGAAAAATTTTAAAATCGTTGAATACCTCTATAATTTTGTATTTTTACCAAGTATTCTGATGCTATCGGTTTATTTATTATATGTTTTTTGGGAAACCGAATCTCCAGTAAAAAAATATCTGGTAATAGGTTCGGGAACTTTTTTGGTTTTATCCGGATTTTCTCATCTACTAACTTATACCGGACATCCTTTCCGGGTTATTTTTTATTTTGTGATAACTTTCGAAATCATCCTTTTTGCACTCGGATTAGGAAAAAAACAAAAAATTATTTTGGAAGAAAAAAACAAATGGCAAGCGATGATTATAGATCAACACGAAGAAAATTTGAAAATAAAAGATTTGTTAGCATAAAAACTGGATAAAGAAGTAGCCGAAAAAACCCAAATGATAATAGAATTACTCAAAGAAAACGAAGCCGAAAAAAGAAAAAAAATGGCTTTGAAATATTCCAAGCAAATTTTAAAACTTCGGATGCACGCATTGCAATCTCAAATGAATCCGCATTTTTTGTTTAACTCACTAAATTCAATTAAACATTTTATCATTCATAACAACCAAAAAGATGCAATTGTTTATTTGACAAAATTTGCCAAATTCATACGCAAAGTTTTAGATTTTTCTTACGTCGGAGAAGTAAGTATCAAAGAAGAATTGGATATGATGAAACTCTATCTTGAAATTGAAAATTACCGTTTCAATAAAGAATTGATCTACATCTTCTCTATTGACGACAACTTAGATTTATATACAATTAAAGTTCCCCCAATGATTCTGCAAGCTTTTTTAGAAAACTCTATATGGCACGGACTGGCAATGAAAAAAAATGAAAAAAAAATCACCGTTGAAGTAAAGAAAATGAAGGATTATATATACATTATTATTACCGATAACGGTATTGGTAGAGATAAAGCTCAAAAAATTAAATTGAACAAATCCGCTTTACTTAATGAAGAGTCGATGGGAATTAAAATTACTAAAGAAAGATTGCGTGTTTTTACTCAAAACAGAAAATTAAATTCGGAAATTATCATTACCGATTTAACCAATGACCAAAATAAACCCATAGGAACCCGAGTTACAATTAAAATACCCTTAAAATAAAAAGCCGGAATAAAATTCCGGCAAAAAAATTTTATAATGTTATTTTATTATTTTATTTCACAACAAAAGTAACCTTCAAAGTTACCCTATACTCAATAACTTCTCCTTTGTTCACCACAACACTTTGGTCTTTTACATAGGCAGATTTTATCTCTTGGATAGATTTACTGGCTTTTTTAACAGCCTTGGCTGTTGCATCTTCCCAACTTTTTTTGGAACTTGACATCAGCTCCACAACTTTTAATACTGACATATTTACACTTTTTTATAATTATATCTCAAATATAAGCAAAAAATTTATAAAATTTATAAAAAATTTATTTTTTTTAAAAAATCTGCTATCGTAAAAGTGCTCCCTCCTACAAAAACTACATCATTTTTGCCTGCTTCAATCATAGCAGCATCAACTGCAGAATGGACATTTTCATATAATCTGGCTTTGAGTCCCAGTTTTATCGCAGCCTTATATAAAATTTTTTCATCCAATGCCCGTGGAATATCGGCTTTGGTTATGTAATACAAAGCATCTTCTTTGGGAAAGAGTTTAAGCATAGAAACATAATCTTTATCGTTTACCATACTTAATATTATATGTATTTGATTAGATTTTAATTGTAAAAGTTGTTTGACAACTTCTTTAATCCCCGCTTCGTTATGAGCAGTATCTAATATCACCAAGGGCTTTTCTTGGGTAATATCCCAACGACCGCGTAATCCCGTATTTTCTCTTACTTTCAGTAATCCTTTTTTTATCGCTGCTTCCGAAATTACAAAACCTTTCGATTGTAAAATCTCCAAAGTTTTCAAGACGGTTTTTATGTTTTTCTCTTGATAATTGCCTTTTAAATCACTTGTGTATTTTAATGGTTTATTGTTTTGTGCAATATACAACGGAGCAGATTTTTCACCGGCGATTTTTTTAAAAACATCAATGGTTTCCTTTTGCAATTCGCCTATCACCACTGGAACATTCGGTTTGATAATTCCTGCTTTTTCAAAAGCTATCGGTTTCAAATCATTTCCCAGCATAGCCGTATGGTCTTTGCTGATATTAGTAATTACGGATGCTTCGGGATTTATAATATTTGTGCTATCCAGACGTCCGCCCAAACCCACTTCAACTACGGCAATATCCACCTTTTTTTTGGCAAATTGTTCAAAAGCCAAGCCAACCGTCATCTCAAAAAAAGACAATCGGTTTTTGATAAAAAAATCTTTGTTTCGTTTGATAAAATTTATTACACAATTCTTGCGTATCATTTGTCCGTTGATACGGATACGCTCTCTAAAATCCACCAAATGCGGTGAAGTGTATAATCCGGTTTTGTATCCAGCTTCTTGCAAAACCGAAGCCAACATATGACTGACGGAACCCTTGCCGTTGGTTCCGGCGATATGTATGGAGCGAAATTTATTTTCGGGATTGCCCAAGTGTTTTGCAAGTTTCTTTATGTTGGTTAAATCTTTTTTGTAAGCCGACTTCCCTTTACGTTGATACATAGGAAGTTGTGAATACATCCATTCCAAAACTTCTTCGTATTTCACTTGCTATTCACGTATTTTGAAGTTATATATGATTTTCCCGATTTGCAGGTTTGGAGCCTTTACATCAGGTGACCAAGTGGTTTTCATTGCCGCTTGCTCGGCAGCTTTTTTCAAACAAGGAGCAGGATTAGTTGTTCCTTTGACTCCTCCTTCCGCTTTTACAACCTTTCCTTGTTTATTTACATATATTTTAACTACAACTTTTCCTTGTTCATTACAAGAGAATTTAGGTCTGGGTTTATGTAAAGCTTTTCGGTTTCCCAAAAAATAACTTCCACCACCACTGCCATTTCCTCCGTTTCCGTAATATCCCGATGCATTCGGATCGCCAGAAGTGCTTCCTTTGTCTCCTGCTTGATTATCATTTCCTTCTCCTGTGGAATTATTGGTTTGTTCACCAGGCGCATTTTTTACGGAATTGAGTATATCCGTTATATTTTTATCCGGTTGTGGTTTGGGTGGTTGTTTGGGTTTGGTATCTTTTACCGGTTTTATATCTTTTTTTGGTTTGGTAGTCTTGCTATCTTTAATAACAGGGGCATCCGCCTTCTCATCCGTTAGGACATTATCTTTCATTTGCGGTTGAGTTTTTGCAGGTTCAGGTTCGACTTTTACGGGTTTTGGCGGTTGATTATGTTGCGGTTGAATGATTCCACTTCCTTTATCGGAAGTTCCGAAATTTACGGCAATTCCCGTTTCAGGCGGCGGATCCAAATATTTCATTCCACTGATAAACATAAGTATTATAAGCAATATCATTACAATAGTTGCTTCAATCAATCCCTTTCTTTTATGTTTATCTTGTAAATATTCCACAAAAATTTTTTTTCCAAAAATGTTTCAATTCTTATGCCAAAATTACTTCGGACGAACGGCGAGAATCACTTTATAATTGTTTCTATTGGCAATATCCATCACGTAAACTGCATTTTCAATAGGCACTCCTTCCTCAACACGTAAAATAATAACGGGTTTTTCTTCTTTGTCCAATTTGGATTTTAAACGAGTTTCCAAATTTTCTTTTTTGATATGTTTTTTGTTGATATAATATTCAAGATTTTTTTTAATGCTTACTGATATATTCTGGCTATGTTCGGTTTTTCCTTTGGCTTTTGGCAAAATCAAGTCCAAAGCATCCGTAGTAACCAATGTAGAAGTTAGCATAAAGAAAATCAATAACAAAAATACGATATCTGTCATTGAAGCCATACTAAATTCGGGGCTTACTTTATTTCTTCCTCTTAAATTCATAGGAACTATTTATTATACGGGTTCATTTAACATATCCAAAAAGTCCACAGCGTTTGCTTCCATCTGATGAACCACCTTATCGGTTTTTGCCACCAGATGATTATAAGCCATATAAGCGGCAATACCAACAATCAAACCTGCTACGGTTGTTGTCATTGCCGTATAAATTCCTTGTGCCAAGGAAGCGACTTCAATTTTTCCACCGCCACTGGCCATATTATGAAAAGCCAAAATCATTCCGATAACCGTTCCTAAAAACCCAATCATTGGAGCTGCACCGGCGATTGTTGCCAAGGTGTTTACGTTTTTTTCCAATTTATAAACTTCAAGTTTCCCAGCATTTTCAATGGCTTTATCTATATCTTCCAAGGGTTTGCCGATTCTGGATATTCCTTTGGCTATCAAATTGGCAACCGGCGTATTATATTGCCGGCATAACATCTTGGCACCATCGATGTTTCCATTTTTAATATATGTACGAATCTGATTCATAAATGAAGGATCTATTTTGGAAGCAGCTTTAATAGCGGATAATCTTTCAAAATAAATTACCAAAGCAACAAATAACATCAACATCAATAAACCGATGATGATCATTCCTCCGGTTCCGGAATTTAAAATCAGGTCTATGATGCGTAATGTTTTTTCCTGTGAAACTTCTCCATTAACATTTTGAGCGGCATTTTGTAGTGTATCTTGTACTTGCTGCACTTGTAATAAGCTTAATAAACTCATAAATTAAGTATTTTTTCTTTATTAGATTAATTAAAAACGAAAATAGAAAATTTTTATTATATACAATAGTTTCCCGTCAAAAACTTTTTGAACAAAGTTCTTGTTCCGGGAATTTATAAAAAATGATTTGATTGATTGTTTTATTTTTCTAACAAATTTCCACCAATATCATCTGTCGGAACTCCTTGATATTGCGCTTCTCCAAAAGCTAAGATCGGTAAGAAAATGAAAGGCAAAATAAATAATCCTACGGCAAACAAACCATCTTTGCCAAAACTCTTGGCTAATAAATATAATAAATAAGCCGAAATTAATAAGCTGGCAATCCAGCCGATAACCGGAATAACGTATCCAACAAAAATCAATAAACCCAACCAGCCTTGTTTTCCAACAATTTCCGCTAAAACCCAAGCGTTATAGATGGGGACAATTCCTTCCCAACATTTTCTACCGGCTTTTTCGTAAATTTTACATAGACTTACAAGGATTATAAACGTTATAATTAACTGTAATAAGATAGCATAATGACTAAATTTTAAGCTTTTACTAAAATACAAATTTTTTAAATAAAAAACTAATCCAAAGTTTTATTTTTAAAAAAATTCCAAACTTCCGTAGTCATTTCAATATCGTGATTTTGTTTATTAAAGGATTGTTCAAACAAGGCGGAATATTGTTCTCTGATACTCGGGGCGGAGTGTCCACCGCCATTAACTTTATACAATATGACTTCCGCACCTTGTGTTCCGTTTTTATAGGAAAAACGTTCGACAATTCCGCCATCGTTGGCATCCAAATCCGGGTAAACAGAATGTTCGGGAATGGTATCGGTTTGATTGAAATTAATCCAAAAATCTATGGAAGCATCAGTAGATAAAACCGAGCCAAAATTCGGATTAGGCGGATTGCTGACGTATCCACCGGTATAAGGCATATGATTATCATCGGTTCCGTTCATAAATAAAACCGAAATAGGATGATTCGGGCTACTGCATTCCGAAACGGCAGGCATAGCCGCTGCAACTGAGGCAACCGCAGCTATCTTATCCGAAGCACATACAGCCATACGTAAAGCCATAAAACCTCCATTTGATGTTCCGGAAATATAAACACGCTGATTATCAATAGAATATCGTTCACTAATATGATCAAT
>Ga0256833_1002005_pt1 | contig 14679 bp, 20 predicted proteins | sample 356284metaG_FD_190535 | JGI IMG/M metagenome (GOLD analysis project Ga0256833, IMG submission 190535) | Hydrothermal vent microbial communities from Mid Atlantic Ridge, Atlantic Ocean - 356-284 | ecosystem: Environmental > Aquatic > Marine > Hydrothermal vents | place: Atlantic Ocean: Mid...
GGGAACCCCGTGAAGCCCGGAACCCACGATCCCCTCGAGGATATCCTCACCATTGAGGATGAGGTGAACGAGTGGTTCTTCCAAATCCTCTGGAACGGGTGGGACAGGTTCAGCAGGGGCCTCGACACCATGCCAAGCGACAAGGCGATTGAGGCCATAGCGAAGAGGCTGTCCGGCCTCTCAATAAGGAAGGAGCACGTGATAGAGGCGATCAAGCTCGCCGGGCTAGAGGGAAGGAAGCCCGGGTCCTGGGGCAGGGAGGGTGTGAGGGAGTTCACCAGGAGGCTGAGGGAGGTTGCGAAGCCAATAGTCATCGTAGCCAACAAGATGGACGTGCCCGTCGCCGAGGACAACTACCGCAGGGTGAGGGAAGAGCTGAAGGACAGGGTCATAGTACCCACCTCAGCACTCTCCGAACTCATCCTGAGGAGGGCGGCCAAGTCAGGCTACGTCGACTACGTCCCCGGCGACCCCGAGTTCAAGGTCCTTGACCCGGGAAAGCTGAGCAAGAAACAGGCAAGGGCCCTGGAGCTGATCGCTGAGTTCATGAAGAAATGGGGAGGCACGGGTGTCCAGCAGGCCCTGAACACCGCCGTTTTCGAAGTGCTGAAGATGATAGTTGTCTACCCCGTCGAGGACGCTAACAAGCTGACAGACAGGAACGGGAGGGTGCTCCCCGACGCGCACCTCCTCCCGGAGGGGTCCACAGCACTCGACCTCGCGGCTGTCGTGCACACGGAGCTGGCTAAGGGGTTCCTCTACGCCATAAACGTCCGTGACAAGAGGAGGGTCGGCGCCTCATACGTGCTGAAGGATGGAGACATAATCAAGATTGTCTCCGCCACCGCCAGACACTAAGATCGGTACCACAGTCCGGGACCTCCCTAAGGCCTCCTGGATGGGCGTAGGTGCAGGGGGGTATAGGCGTGTTCACTACGTAACCTGGGTGCGTCCATGAGTAGGCCCCGACCCACCTCCCCGGCAGCACCGATGTGTTGACGCCCGTCTTAGCGTGACCGCCTATGACGGCCCCGAACTTCCTCCTACCAGTGCCCTCCAGCCTCCCCTTGACTAGGTAGGTGACCTCGCCGTCATCGAACCTCAGGTTAGCCAGCACCGTACCAGCTCCGAGGTTGGCTGACTCACACACCACCGAGTCACCTATGTAGGACAGGTGTGCCGCGTGGGCGGACTCCATTACGACGCTGGCCTTCAGCTCAACGGAGAACCCCACCCTTGCGCCTCTCAGCACCAAGGCGGGCCCTCTTATGAAGGCGTTAGGCCCTATGTCCGCTCCTGGCCCTATGAGCGCAGGACCCTGTATCACTGTACCGTGCCTCACCACAGCCCCTTCGGCGACATATATCGGGCCCTTAAGCTCGGCGTTGGGGCTGACCTCGCCCTTAATAGCTGGGGTTATGCTCTCTAGGAGTTTCTTGACTACGTCTAGGTATGTCCAGGGCCTGCCGACATCGCTCCACTCAGACACCATCAGCGGGGTGAGGCCCTCCCTCTCGGCTACGGATGCCACCGCATCCGTTATCTCGTACTCGCCCCTCGGGCTGGGCTCGAGTCTCTCGAGTTCCTTAATGAACTCGTCAACCTTCACGACGTAGGCACCGGCGTTCACGAGCTTGCTAGGTGGTTTCTCGGGTTTCTCGATAACGCCCTTGACGACGCCGCCCTCGATGAGAAGGACGCCGAACCTCCTCGGGTCCTCGACCTTGTAAGCAGCTATCGTCCATGGATCTGATTCAGCTAGTTTAGTTAGGTCTTCCGGGCTGAAGTAGGTGTCTCCATTTATTATGAGGGCCTCGTCCTCTCTCAAACGCTCTAGGCCCTTCAGTGCTGCATGCCCTGTCCCCTTAGGCTCTCCCTGCTCAGCGAACTCGACATCTACCCCAGCTTCTGCTGCTACTCTCTTTGCCTCCTCAATGACCTGGTCTGCGAGGTAGTGGACAACTATGACAGCCTTCTTAACCCCTGCCTTGGCCAGGGCGCTGAGGGTGTGTGAGAGAAGTGTTCCCCCCGGTATCGGTAGGAGGGCCTTGTGCCTAGTGTGGGTTATTGGTTCGATGCCACGGCCGTAGCCAGCGGCCAGAATTACTGCTTGGCGAGGCAAAAACCACGCCTCACGCCGGCTTCTGAGCCACGATGACCGCCTTCACCGGCTGCCCGTTCGGGCCAGGCATGTAGAGGAGCTTTGACTTGTAGATCTCGACCTTCCTTATCGGGTATATCTTCTTAGCCTCCTCCGCTATCTCGTTGGCCAGCTTGCCGAAGAGCATGGCACTTATGTACTCGTCGAGAGTCATCTCCTTGGCCCTGTTGAGGAGTATTTCCGTCATGATCTTCCTTATCGCCCTCTTCTGGGAGGTCTTGCACCTGAAGGTAGTCAGGGCGACGCCGGTGACCCTCAGCATATAGCCGTCCTTAGTCCACACATTGACTATAGATGCTATCTTGCTGGACTTCCTCCTGATTATTGACTTCATGTAATCCCTACCTAGCTCGTGCCCCTTGAACCTGGTGTAGGCTGTGTTGTCCTCTACCTTATAGATCTGGAACCTTATGTGTACGTAGTGTTTCGTGAAATCCCCGGTGAGATCGAAGAGCGTCGTCTCTATTACCCTGCCCAGAAGCTTCCAGTCCTCATCAGCGGGGGTCTCGCCTATGGGTATCGAGTTAAACAGGGGCGGGGCTAGTACGGTGTACCACTTCTTCCTCCTCCACTTATCCCTTACTCCTCCCCTTCCTCGCCTAGGCATCGCCGAAACCTACCACTTACTAATCGCCCGCCTTATAAAGAATGACCTCATCAGCCGCCCTAATTACTGACTCCACGAGCTCCGCCACTCTGGTTATCTCGTCGATAGTGTTCGCGATCGTTAGGAGGGCCTTATGCGGGTCCCCGACACCAGAGATTGATATTGTGTAGCATCCCCTCTCGAGGCTGTCCTTTAGCCTGAACCCCTTAGGCGGGACATTATCTGGCCCCATAGCCATCTTAAGCACACCAGCAAGATCACCACAAAGCCTCACCTCGGCCTCGACCCTCAAAACAGCTCACCCAGCTCGCTGAGGGAGGAGACCACCACGTAGCCGCCCTCAAGCCTCTCTTCTTCCCAGGCGCTTGCCACCACCCTCTCCGGAAGAAGCTGGGCGGGCACGAAGTACTTGCCGCCGCACTCGGCGACCACGACATCCCCCTCTCTCAGTAGGTCGGCTCCTCTCGCGGCGATCGTTATGGGTGTTAAGGGAGGTGGTGGACAAGAGGTCGTTACTATTGCGGCTCTTCCCCTTCTGTCGGCTATGCCGTACTTCAGTTCCCTTGCTATCTTACGATAGTCTCTGATGGCCGAGCGGAATATTAAGGAGGCCCAGAGGGCGTGTGAGGGACTAACCGCCGCAGCCAGAACACCCTTTGGTCCGAGGAGGTCGGCTAGTGTGAGGAGTACGTAGGCTAGCTCTGTGAGATCCCTAATGCCCCACCTCTGGCCAACAGCATAATTCGGCGCCTTTTCTGCCGCATCCCCTATCCGTATTCGGACATCCTTCTCGCTTACTTCTGAAGGGGCGCCTTCCACGAAATATCTGAATATCATGATGTCGATGCTCTTTTCCACCGCCTCCTTAGGTGGGAGTATGCCCCACCACATTATCGGGGGGTGCCCGACCCTCGCTATAGTGTTGTCTACAAGGAAGTACTCCATAGCCTCTTCTTCCCATTCCCTAAGCCCTACTGACCTAGTCCTCGGTATGTGGTTTAGGAGGATTGTTGCCGCTGTCACATATTTTATTTCTCTCTTGACTGGCACGACTTCTTCAAGCACCCTGAGCATCGTCATAGCGGGAGATCTGACCTTGACCACGCTTTTGTTACCCTTCCTCGTAACTGCCTCATGCCCGCCTTCAATGACCTCCACACAGTTGTTGCATACTCCACTCGACCCAAATACAACTGTGGGAACCCCTTCCTCTTGTCGGAGGGCGTACGTGGGGTAGAAGACCGCGGTTATGTCTGTCCTGGAGAGGGTGCTGAAGAGGAGGCCCGCAGGGACCAGATACTTAGGGTTGTGGGGGGCTGAGATTATGGCTATGCCCTTGCTGTGTGCTTCCTCTATGAACTCGGCCAGTGTGTCGCCTACGCTTTCTTTGCGGAGGCTGCCAAGGTCAAGCGGCAATAAATCCAGCCCTACTCAGCTTCCTCTCTGCGAATTAATGTCTTCGGAACTATGATGAGGGGCTGGGAAACTATTATCCTGGCTCTCTCGGGGTCGTACTTCCAGTCAGGCGGGAGCTTCCCAACCCTCTTGTAGTACTTCACGAGCCTATGTATCTTTGACTCGATCTCTATGAGGCCCCTCTTGCTGTGGTAGTCCTTCGGGTGCTCCTCGAGGTGCCTCCTAAGGTTGACGGCCCTTGCCATGAGGTTGTAGAGATCCTCGGGTAGTGTGAGCTTAATCCCGTACTTCTCGAAAACTTTCATCAGCTTGACACCGAGGACCGCCTTGGTCAGGGGTATCCCGTACTGATCCCTCAGTATTATCCCTATCATGGACGGCGGGTACCCCCTCTTAGCGAGCTCGACTATTATCTCCTCCACCTCCTCCGGTGTGAGGTATGTCCACTTAGGCGGGACTATCACCGGCGGCCTTGTGGAGTGCGACTGGCCCTTCTCCTTGCCCCTGTTCATACCCTTCTGCCCCCTTACGGAGGTGTCTGAGGGATTTAAAGAATGCGCTCACTCAGCAACCACTCCATGAGGGCCTTGAATGCCCTCCCGCGGTGGGAGACCCTGGACTTCTCCTTCGGCCCCACCTCAGCGAACGTCTTCGACCACCCCTCCGGCACGAAAATGGGGTCGAACCCGAAGCCCTCCGCACCCCTTGCCTCCGTCGCTATAGCGCCTCTGACCTCTCCAATGAAGACCTTGACCCCCACCTCGCTGTTGGCGTAGGCTATGGCCGCGACGAACCTGGCTGACCTGTCCCGTACCCCATCCATGAGCTTGAGGATCCCGTTAACGCCGATTGTCCTCAAGACGTAAGCGCTGTAGGGGCCGGGAAACCCGTTGAGGGCGTCGATGAAGAGCCCTGCGTCCTCGACTATGAAAGGCTCCCTAATGTGCTGCATCAGCGCCGCGGCCGATACGGTAGCTATCACCCTCACGTCGTCTGCCTGGATCTCGGGCTTCCGGGCCCTTATCGGGTAGACCTCGACTCCGTACTCGGCGGCAAGTACCCGGAACTCCCTCAGTTTTCCCTCGTTACTCGTGACGATCCCCAGCCTTGCGGCGCCTCTCCTCAATGTACCTCCCCCTCATCCTTATCTCCCGAACCTTATCCATGACCTCCCTCGCCCTCTCCTCCCCCGCGACGGAGGAGTACCCGCTCATGAAACACTCGAATAGCTTGCTGGCCCTGGCGTAGTGGGTGCTCTCAAGGGCCCTCAGCATGAGGTGAGCGTCGACGCCCCTGTCTTCGGGGTCGTTGCTGGACTTGGCCAGCCCGAAGTCCACGAGGTACGGGCCCTCATCCGTCAGTATTATGTTCGACGTGGTTAGGTCTCCGTGCACGATGCCGGTAAGGTGCATCCTGGCCACGTACTCGCCGACCGCCCTCATCACCTCGCAGGCCTCCTCATCCCTCATCCTGGGCTCTGCCTCCTTGAATCTCTCGCCGTCAATGTACTCCATCACGATGAGTGCTCTCTTCGGCAGCACGAGGAGCACCATCGGTACCTTCGCCCCTGCCTCCCTAGCCGCCCTCATCACTCTTGCCTCCTGCAGCGTCCTCCTCGACCTCACCTCCCTATCGAGTTCTGGGTCTCTGTAGGGTTTGGGGAGCCTTACCTTGAATATTGCGGGCATGCCGAGGAACAAGTACTTCACAATCGCCGCCTCAGCACCCAGCGTCACTACCTCAGGTGAACCACGGGAGCTCGAACTCATCTATTCTCCACCTCTGCCTCACGTAGGCCTTCTCGGGCGGTGTCGTCATGCCGTGCTTAAGCATGAGCACACCCGTCCACGCTATCATCGCGCCGTTGTCCACGGCGTACTTCGGGGGCACGACCTTAACCGTTGCCTCCCTCTCCTCCGCCATCACTTCGAACTTGTTCCTCAGTACGGGGGATGCCGCTACCCCGCCCACGAGCAGAACCTCGTTCTTGCCTGTGTGGGCGAGGGCTCTCTCGGTTATCTCAATTATTGCTGAGTAAGCTATCTCCCTGACCGTGTAGCACACGTCCTCTAGCCTGTGCCCCGCCTTGAGGGCCCTCAGTGCGTGTGTGAGGAGGCCTGAGAAGGATACGTCCTGCCCCTTCACTATGTACGGGAACCCGGGTATGAGTCTCCCGCCCTCGGCGCACCTGTCTAGTTGGTGGAGTCCTCCGACGACATAGGGCGGTGCGAGGCCGGCTTCCCTCGTGAAGTGGTCCATGAAGTTCCCCAGTGCCACGTCGAGCGTTTCTCCGAAGACTCTGTACCTCCGCCCGACCTGCGCCGCTATGAGGGTGTTCCCTCCAGATAGGTAAACTATGACTGGGTCCCTCGCGCCGGTGAGGAGCCTGCCTATCTCTACGTGAGCCACTGCATGATTAACGCGGAGGAGGGGCTTGCGATAGTAGGCGGCGAGCGCCCTTGCAACGGTTGCGCCGACCCTTAAGCAGGGCCCTAGGCCTGGGCCGAAAGCTGCGGCGACGCCGTCCAGCTCCTTCGGCGTTATTCCTGCTTCCTCAAGGGCTTTCCTTATGACTGAGGGGGCGTGCTTCATGAAGGAAAGGGATGCCTCGAGGGGGTGGATCCCTCCCTTCTCCGGCACGTACTTGTGTCTCTTGTCGCTGAGTATGTAGGGCTCCTTATCGGAAGCGACTGATGCCCCGAAGGTGTGCGCCGTCGACTCTATTCCCAGGACGAGCGTCCCGGGCCCCCTCACTGCCTAACGTACTCCACGTAGCCGCAGTACCCGCAGTGCCATCTGGGCACGGGTTGCTTGTGGAACGCCATTACTCTTCCACAGCGCGGGCACACCCTGTTCTTCAGCCTTATCGTCCCTGTCTTGTAGTCGATCTCGTATAGGGCTGACCTGAACCTCTTGCCCTCGGCCATCACTCACCGCCCTCCGTGATGAGGCCGTTCCTCCTGAGTATGTGCTTGGGCTCGACCTGGAAGACTCTCTCCTTCGACTCGTATATGTTGGCCTTGCCCTTGGTTCTCCCTATCCCGTACTCTGTGCGGAGGGATCTCACCACGACGACGTCGTCGCTCACGCCGTATATGGATGCGAGGGCCTGCCGAACCTCCTTCCTTGAGGGGGTGCTGGAGCCCACGTGAACAACTATGAAGTCGACCTCTGTCCTCCCGAGGAGCTTGTTGATACGCTCCCTCACAACATATATCGGGTGCCCTCCCGGGGTCTGCCCGGTCCTCAGCGCCTTTATCTCCTCCTGGCTCATTCTCTATACCCCGACGAAAACCATTGGTGTGCCTAATAAGCGATACCTCCTCAGACCCTTATCGCGTACCTCCCCGGCACCTTTGCCCCGATTATCTTCGCTATCTCCGACTTCTCGGGATCGATCACTATGACCATACCTTTCCAGTTATCGGTGAACGTCGTTGAACCACACACTGGGCACTGCTTGACGTCGGACGGGACTATGTAGCGGCATCTCGTGCAGGCCTTATATGTTATCTTCTTCGACCTCCTTGCTGACATGCCTCATCAGCCTCCCAGCTTCCCAATCTTGCCTAGGCCCGGCCTCCTGAGTGTCATCCCGACCTTTATCGTTGACGGCGGGGCTATGGAGACGCTGGTTATCTGCCCCCTGACCACGTCGTTGAGGCCTATCGTGACCTTCGTCTGCTCGCCCGTGAAGGTCCCCTTGGCGTGGTCGTAGACGAACCTGTCGTCGCCGAGCTGCGATATGTGTACCAGGGCGTCTATGGGGCCTATCGTCACGAATATTCCATAGCGCTGGACGTTGGACACGGGGCCCTCAACGACCTCATCCCTCATGGGGTAATACGTTATGAGCGTGAACTCTGCGTAGTGGTAGGTGGCGCCGTCTGCCGGAAGTATCTCGCCCTCCGGCTCGACCTCTATGTCCCACACACCCACTATTAGGCCGAGGTCCTGGGAGACCTTGCCGATGTACCTCTCACGGAGCTGCGTGTACGCTATCTCCTTCAGGTCCTTCCCGAACTCGGTGGGGGGCACCCGCACCACGTCCCTGACCCTCACTAGCCTGAACACCTAAGGCACCAGTTCTCATTGATTGGGAGCATTAAAATACTGAGGGCCCACGCCACCGCAGAACTCCCTCATCAGCTCCTCCACCTCAGCCCGCAGGTCCCTGGGCAAGCGCGGGTCCTCTAGGTATGTGGAGAGGTCTACGCACCTCCGCCCCACGTGGTTAACGAGGCCGTTCCTCCTGGCCTCCTCCATCTCCACCCTCATCACCGCTAGGTGAGCTCTGTAAGTGTCTGGGTAAGCCCTCATGAATATGCCCTCACTTATCTCGTGCCCGGTGTCCTTGAGTTCGCATGCCTCAGCGACCTTGTGGAGCAGTAGGAGGTCGTTTGACGGCATTTCCTCCGGGGTTATCTTGTCCTCCTCATATGTCGGCGCTGTTATGTAGGTGAGCATTTCCTTCGGTGTTAAGGAGCACCGTATCCCGTACGCCTCGCGTAGTATGCTAAGCGCCTTAGCCAGTTAATCCTCGATTTCCTCGGGCCTCATCGCTATGCTATGGTGTCGGGCTCCACACCCACGAACCTGTGTTTTCCGGGCCACCAAGTTATGACCCTCACGCCCGCCTTCTTGAGAGCCCTCCTCATCCCGTGGTCCGCGGTCGCGACTATCCATTCCTTGGGATTGGAGGCGGCGAACTCCTTTATGGCCTCGTCCGCTGTGGGGGCGTCGATGCCGAGGTTGAGGGGTGATACCCTGCCCTGTATGTATTTCAGGGCTAGGCGAGCTGCTGCCCCCCTCCTACCTCTGCTTGTGTTCGCGAGGTGCTTAAGTTCCTCCACGACCTTGTCGGGTACGTAGTACTCGCATTTCCTCTCCATGGCCTCCTCTATTAGCTCGATGACGTCAATGCCTTCGTAGACGAGCATGAGGACTGAGGTATCTAAAATTATTCTGCAGTGGGGCCTCACTTTATTATGCCCCAGCCTACGAGCCTCCACCTACCCATTATCTGGCGGCTGAGGGCTACCCTCATGCCCTCCCATACTACGACGGGTCTCTTGAGCCTCGTCTCCATGACGTCCTTCCCGAGCTTCGTCACTATGCCGAGAGTTACTGCTGAGCCAGCGGTTATCATTATTGGCTCGCCGACCCTTAGGGGCTGTACCTTGATCATCTCCCTAGCGCCGACGACCCTCTCCATGAGGCTGTACTCTATGGTTAGGGAGTACGCTGGGTCCGGCACAGTGCCGGCCTTACCGACGACGTTCCCTATCAGCCTGTCAGCCCTGGCCAGTGAGGGGTCGAGCCTTGTCCCTATCGCCATCAGTCCTCCGGGCCTCGCCTCCTCAACCTCCAGGTTCCCGAACCTTATGCTGACGACCTCGGTCGTTAATGGCTCGTAGACCACCCTACCGCCTTTCTGAACCCTTATGCCTGGCTTGATCTCTATCTCGTCACCGACCCTCAGCACACCCCTAAGTAGTGACCCGCCTAGTACGCCGCCGACGAGTTCGTTAGGCGGGGTGCCTGGCTTGTTCACGTCGAATGACCTGACGACGAACATGAGTGGCGGGGAGGCGAGGTCCCTCTCGGGTGTGGGTATGAGCTTCTCTATCGCCATTAGGAGGACGTCCACATTCACTTTGTGGAGCGCTGAAACAGGTATTATGGGGGCGTCCTCAGCCCACGTGCCCTTGAGGAACTCCTTTATCTGCTGGTAGTTCTTGAGGGCCTGCTCCTTGCTGACTACGTCGACCTTGTTCTGCACGACTATGAGCTTCCTCACACCTATGATGCCTAGGGCGGCGAAGTGCTCCCTTGTCTGCGGCTGCGGGCAGGGCTCGTTAGCGGCTATGACGAGTATGGCGCCGTCCATGAGCGTCGCGCCGGAGAGCATCGTCGCCATAAGGACCTCGTGCCCGGGGGCGTCCACGAATGATACGCTCCTCCTGTAGACGGGATTGGGGCACCTCGGCTGGGTGGTGTACTTCTCTGGCTCGGGCTGGTCGGGGCACTCGTATATGGCGGTGTCAGCGTAGCCCAGCTTGATGGTCATCGCCCTCTTGAGTTCCTCTGAGTGCTTCGCTGTCCAGATACCGGTTATTGCCTGGACCAGGGTTGTCTTGCCGTGGTCTACGTGGCCGACCACGCCTATGTTAACTTCTGGCTGCCTTACCTCGCCGCTCACTCGCTCTCACCCTCCTTCTTCTCCTCGAACTCGTCCCTCGTGAAGAGGCTCGATATAGCCACTTTCTCGACCTCCTTCACCCACCTTATTATGTCGCCCGCTGCCAGGACTATCCTGTACCCTAGGTCCTCGGTAGCCAGTGTTCTCCTCGGTATCTCGACCGCCGCGGTCTTCGTTTCCTCGTTGAAGCTCGTCACTATGTCCTTTGCGGGAACCTTGAACCTCCTCGCCGCGAGGTACCTGATCTTCTCCTCCACGTCCTCCAGCTTCTTGACGACCCTGAACCTGAGTATGAGGGTCTTGCCGGCTAGTGGGTGGTTGAAGTCTATGGTTACTCTCCCGCCCGTTATCGATATCACCCTGCCGACGGTGTCGCCAAAAGCTATCTCGTCCCCGACGCTCAGCTCCCTCACCTTCTCCTCGCCGAGGGCCCTCCTCAGCTGCCTTATCGCGAACACCTTCACGTACTCCTCCTTCCTCTCGCCGTAGGCCTTCTCCGGCGGTATCTCCACCTCCCTCTCCTCGCCGACCTCTGCCTCCGCGACAGCCTCCTCGAAGGCGGGAAGGGCCCTGCCCTCGCCGATTATTATGAGGACAGGCTCGTAGAAGGCCTTAGGGTCGTATTTATTATGTTTCTTGGCGACCTCCTCCGAGGTCGTCTCCACGAGTTCCCCGGTCTCCTTCACAAACACGCTGTAGTCGACCAGGACCATGTCTCCCTTGCTGAAGGGCACTCTTATCACCTAACACCTTATACGCCCGAGATTATAAGGTAGGACTCGTGCCTGGTGCCGGTGTCGTTAGAAGGGACTGGCTGTATATAAATTTTGACAAAAAATGAATTAATGTTTATGTCAGTGAGTCCGTCTGAGTCATTGATCTTACGAGCTCGATTATGCTGTTCACGTCCTTATAGTTTATCCAGTACTCAATATTATCGATCCTAACAATAGCTAGCGGTAATGTCTTACACGTTACGCATGTCGGGCAGTATGCGTCATCAAATATAACGCCTATGAGCTCACCGTCCTTTATGATCGGTGTTGCTCCCTTACTGAGGTAGTACTCGAACAGTGTTTTATTTGTGATTTGCTCAAACATCGTTTCGTTCACGAATCCCCTTATCTCTATTACTAGTTTGTTCTCTGATACCTTATAGTCGGTGTCGTTGCCATCGCTATATACGAGAATTATTGGGAAATCTATCCCTTTGGACGTATCAGCCCAGATAGCCGCTAGTTTAAGACCTTCGGGCACCCACTTCGGGACATAGATACTTAACCCTTTCTTCCTCAGGAAGTTATTCAGTTGCTCCTTAGTTATTATCTTACCTCCCAGCTCCTCGAACGATGGGATACCCCTTATCTCAGCCGATCCTGTTGTCCCTCGTGCATCACCGATGATTATGGTCTGCGGGCTGTTCCCACCACCATTACTATTAATGTCCGTAATGACCGGACTACCCTCTGTATTACTCCCATTACTTATGAAGGCCTCATACCCAGCGAACAGTGTTAAGAGAAGGGAAACCGCGAGCCCAATACCTATAACCACAAATGCCTTTTTCATTCTATCACCCCACAATACTCATGCCTAATGGTTGCGGGGGATTTACCGAGCCACCTCCCCAAGCCATGAATTCGTAATCACTTATCTCCTCAATCCAGTACGGAGAGCTGACATACACTGTATGTGTATACCAATACAGGAAATCGCGGCCAGTATAATAGGCTAGACCACTAAAGTGAGTCCCATCTATCACAATGTCAGTTGTCGATGCCTCTGAGAATGCTTGTAGTTCGTACGAAGCTATGGGATCAGCAGGTATTATTATTTCATAAAGAAGTGTCCCTCCTTGTCGAATATACCCATGCCATACTCGGGTACCATTATATGTATCAGCGACTATCGTGTACGTATATGTATCACCTGGCTCAGGTGTTCCGAAGAACCGTATTTCGTATCCGTAGTTATCATTCACTTCTGCATAAAATACGAGGTTGTAGTCAGTATCAAAACCTTTAGTGTACCCTATTTGAACCCAGTAACCTCTCGCTGGATCTATAACTATACAAACCCACTGAGCAAATATGTTCTCTCCGGTTACATCGGGATCTATTGTATATATGCTACCAGACACTCCGAAGTAGTTCTCTTGAAGTCTGTAGCCAGCGTAGTATCTAGTTACTGCCAGTGCATCATACGACGTGTAGATTACTAGGGACAGTAACATAATCATTGCAACTGCACTCGCAACTTTACTAAACTGCTTGCTGAGTGTCACTAGTGTTCCCTTGTGTTTTCTTTTCTTCATGGCTAATATTTTTTTTGTCAGAAAACTGTTATTTTTATTCGAGATATGCGGCCCATCTGTGATGAGATATTATTATTATAGAGATGATTATATGGAAGCTCCCCGCACTTTCAAGTAGAAGGGTTTACCTATTTCTCCTTTTAGCTTGAGTTCTGTATTGAGGATCTGTTTTACTAGCCAGGCGTTTGTGTATGCGTGCATTGTTAGTTGGGCTCCGCCGAGTTCGGTCGTGCCTCTGGCTAGTGCGGCGTAGGGTATGGCGTTGTCGCTCATGTGTGTGTCTAGGGCAGCGCCGGTGGCGAGGTCTCTGAGCATCTTCTCCGCTGCCTCTTTCCCGACTACCTCGGCTCTCTTGCCTTTGGCGCCGAGTGAGTCACCGCCTATTCTTGCCTCCCCCGCTTCTGCCCAGATGACTATGCCTGAGCCAGGGCCTAGGTGTGGGTCTCTGCTTGGTTCGTACCACTCTATCTCTATGTTGGTCGGTACTTCCAGGCCGGCCCTCCTTATCTCCTCTTCGGCTGCCCTTGCCTGCCTCTCCGCTACGTGCTTGGGGAGCCTGACGCAGTGGGAGATCCCCTTCACCTCCGTCACGTCTCCTCTGTGGACGAGCTTGACGGGTTCGAAGCCCCTGGGCGGGTTCCTTACTCTGGCGACAACGACACCCCCTCCTCGGGGGTAGTGGCCCCTTCTCACTAGCTCTATTTCTGGGGCGTAACCGAACTTCCTTAGGTAGTGGGTGATGATGTTCCTTAGGTAGTCTATGGGGGGTGACCAGGGGACGTCGGTGCCTCCCCTTACCCTCACCTCTATCGGGCCGGGGGCGTAGGCCATTATTGGGAGGAGTGCCTGGAGTAGGAGGGTTATTGAGCCAGCTGTCCCTATGTCGAAGGTGTAGGTCCCTGCCCTTATTTGGGTTGGGCGGAACACTATCCTCGTTGACCCTAGGTGGAGGCCCTCTACCTCCGCCCCCGCTATCGCTGCCGCCGCCCTTATTGCTGTGAGGTGCTGTCTCTTGAGGCCTGGCTTAGGCCTCTTCGCCCTTATGTTGATTACCTCTATCGGTTTCCCGGTTATTGCGGAGAGCGCCACGGCGGTCCTGAGTATCTGCCCGCCTCCCTCGCCGTAGGAGCCGTCTATTCTTAGGGGCTTAGTCAACCCCCATTACCTCCCTCATCCTCTCCTCGACCCGTATCTCGTCGAGGAACTCCGCCACCGACTTCGGGACGAGCTCCCTCCAGGCTGGGTCCCCCTCTATCATCATCTTCCTTAGCCTGGTTGAGGTGTACCTCCCCCTCTCGAAGGGTGGGGGTATGAGTACCTCGTACCCTGCCTCCTTGAAGAGCCTTATGACGAGCGGGTTCCTCGCTATTGCATACCTGAAGCGTGGGACGAACATCTGGACGTAGTGGGGCCAGACGGAGTTCATGAGTATGTCGGGTATGGGGATTATGTAGACCCTCGACGGGTCTATCCCAGCCTCTCTTATGGCTAGCTTCAGCATGACGACCCTCTCCCCGGCCGTTAGGGGGTTAGGTGGTGTGTGTGATTCCTGGGCCGTGCCTATCCCTATTATTAGCTCGTCGACCCTCTCGAGCGCCCACCTCATCACGTTTATGTGCCCCCAGTGGACGGGCTGGAACCTGCCTGGGTAGAAACCACGGGTTATGTCGGACCACACCATCCGCGCCACCGCCTCTCCTTTATGTGTTCGGGGAAAATTCTTTCCTCTCCCTCCCCTAACGTTTTCGGTGGTCCGGGGTGGGGAGGAAGGTTAGGGCTCATCTGAGGATCTACGGCCTGGTGCAGGGGGTGTTCTTCAGGGCTAACATGAGGAGGAAGGCCCTAGAACTCGGCGTGACTGGGTGGGTGAGGAACCTCCCCGACGGGTCTGTGGAGGCTGTTGTGGAGGGGGATGAGGACGCTGTTAGGGAGCTGATTGCTTGGGCTCATGAGGGCCCCCCGCTGGCCAGGGTTGAGAG
>Ga0256833_1002006_pt1 | contig 14676 bp, 8 predicted proteins | sample 356284metaG_FD_190535 | JGI IMG/M metagenome (GOLD analysis project Ga0256833, IMG submission 190535) | Hydrothermal vent microbial communities from Mid Atlantic Ridge, Atlantic Ocean - 356-284 | ecosystem: Environmental > Aquatic > Marine > Hydrothermal vents | place: Atlantic Ocean: Mid...
CACGAAGTACCTCCTCGCCAGGGCCAGCCCCGGGAGCGCCAGGGCCACCCCCAGGGCGACGAGACGCCTTCGCTTCGCCACCGTTCACCTCCTTCGCCGCCCGGACCCCGGCGTAGACCGTGAAGGCCGGATCGGCTGCGCTTTCTCACCCGGTTGTGGCGGTGAAGCCACTGGGGTAAGTACGCGCCCTTGTTCCCGGGGCTGAGGTCAGCATGGGTTTCGGCCCACGCGTTCAAAGGGGGCCGGTGACGCGCTCGACCTCCCCGTTCACCCGCGGGGTACGGCGGCGTGGTCTTACGCCGGATACCCGGCCAACGAAGCACCCGCTGGAAACGCCTGGATTGGAAAACCCTGGCGTTATCCGTCGTCGCCCCCCATCCGCCGGTAGTAACGGGGCGCCGAAAGCAGGAAGGCCGCGGCCTGGCCCTTTCGATCGTTTTTCCTTGCCTCGACAAACGCCGGCCACGTCGTCCGCTGCGGAAAAGACGAACGCGCAACCACCGGCACCCGGGGTCGCTTGGGCTTCGATCTCGGGTCACCCGATGCCCGGGTCTTTGAACCGGGCGAGGTTCTTGGTGTCCAGGGGAAGGAGTGCGCCGGGTGCTTCCGCTTCAGGGCGACTGGGGGCTCCAAGGCGGGTAGGCGCTTTGGCCTCTGGGCTTTCGGGGTACGCCTTCCCCGGCAGGCAAGCCGCGCGTTCTTGGGAGTGTTCGCCGCGCTCCCCCCTCGTGCCCCCATCCGTTCCTTCGCCGGCACCCGGGTGGGGGCTTCTGGGAAAACGGGTTGGAGGGAGGCCTTGAGGGCCTCCGGGACCCCGTTAGACCCCGGTTCGGAAGGCCCGCTCAAAGAACGCCGCCAGCCGTCGGTAGAGGGTGCGGCGGTTGCGACGTTTTAAAATCCCATGCCCCTCGTCTTCGAAGACGAGCTTTTGGTAGGGAACGCCGTGGGCCTTAAGGCGCTCCTCCACCGCCCGCACGTTCTCGGGGGTGACGTTGGGGTCCAGTGCCCCCTGCACGATGAAGAGCGCCCCCTCGATCCGGTCCACGTAGTGGATCGGGGAACGCTCCCGGTAGCGCTCGGGGACCTCCTCCGGACTCCCGCCAAGCATCTCCTCGGAATAGGGCCTTAGGTCGGGGCGGGTGGTGCGGTAATCCACCACCAGGTCGGTCATACCGCAGATGGGGGCGGCGGCGGCGACCAGCCGACGGGGGGCGTGGGTGATCTGCCACCAGCTGGAGTAACCGCCGTAAGAGGTGCCGGTGACCCCGACCCGGTAGGGCTCGGCCAGGCCGGCCCCGATCAGGGCCTCGATGCCGGTTTGGATGTCTTCCTGCTCCAGGCCACCCCATCCGGTCTCCTTGATCTTTTCCTGGAAGGCCAGGCCGTAGCCGGTGGAGCCCCGGTAGTTGGGCAGGAAGACGTGGAAGCCGCGGGCCAGGTAGTACTGCACCTCCGGCGATAGCCGGTGCCCAGCCCGGGCGGTGGGACCGCCGTGGATCAAGACGATGGTCCCTTTGGGGCGACCCTTAGCGCGGTAGTAAAGCCCGTGAAGCTGGAGACCGTCGCTTCCTCGCCAGTAGAAATCCTCGGCGGGTACGAGCCCGTCGGGGGTACGGGCGTCCAGCCCGGTGAGGCTCTCGCGCCCTTCCGCCCTGAGCCGGACCAGATCGGCGGGGTGGGTGCTGCTCTGGTAAAGCGCCACCCAGTCGCCTTCGAAGACCCCGAGCAGTCGAAGCTCACCGCTTGGTTCCCGCACCTCGCGGAGAACTTCCCCTTCGGGGGAGAGCACCAGGGTGTACCCGCGGGCGTTTTCCACCGCCAGTACCCCGAGGTAAGGGCTGCCCTCGAGGCGGAAAACCCACTCGAGGGAGAAGCCGGCCTCGCGCAGCACCGCCCGGCGCGCGCCAGAGAGGTCGGCATAGCCCACGCTGCGGGCCTCGCCCTCCTCGGCGATGTAGAGGAGCCGTTCGTCCCGGGTCCAGGTGGCGAGCACCTTGCCCCGCTCGCCGGCGGAGAGGACCCGGCGGTCGTTTTCGCCGGTGGTTTCCACCACCCAGGTCTCCCGCGCCGACGGGTGCGCACCGCGACGTTCGTAGAGGAGACGGCGGCCGCTGGGGGCGAGCTCGAGGCCGTAGGTGCCCGCCCGCTCGGGGGTGGCGAGCACGCGGTGTTCGCCGGTTTTGAGGTCCTTCCGCCAGATCCAGGTGGGCTCGAGGACCTCCCCCCGCCCGAAGTCGTAGTTGGCGCCGAAGAAAAGCCAGGGCTTTTCCGGGTGAAGCGCCGCCCCCCACCGGTAGTAGGGTGGGTGGGGTTCGCTCAAAAGCCGGCGTTCGCCGTCCAAGGTCGCGGCGTAAAGGGCGCTTCGCTCGTCGCCGGGGTCGGCCTCGTAGAGCAACCCCTCCCCCTGCGGTAGAAAGCCCGCGAAGAAGTTGAAGGTCGCGCCCTGAGAGAGCTTTTTCGGGGCCCCGCCGCCGGGTCGGGCCCAGACTTGGGGGGTGGCCTCGCCCCCGATCTGGGTCCAGGCGAGCAGCCGCCCCTCGGGCTCGAGGGCGGGGGCGTAGACCTGGGGCAGGTCGAGGAGGGTCTCAAGCAGCCGTTCGGGGTCGCTCACGAGCCCAACCTAACCCCGGGCCGGACCCCGTAGCCCCGGGCCCAGGCCTCGGCGGGCATCGGGCGCTTGCCCTCGGGTTGAACCTCGATCAGGCGCACCGCCCCCGCGCCGGCGGCGACCCGGACCCCCTCGGGGCCGACCGCGAGCACTTCGCCGGGGGCGCCCTCGCCGGCCTCCGGCCGCATCTTCAGGACCTTGACCCGCCGGCCCCGGTGCCAGAACCAGCTCCCGGGCCAGGGCGCGACCCCCCGGTGGCGGGCGTAGATCGCCTCGGCCGCGTCCTCGAAGCGCACGCGGCCGTCCTCCTTGGTGAGGAGGGGGGCGTAGCTGGGCTCGCCCCGCTGGGGGGTGGGGGCGAGCTCGTCGAGCCGGTCGAGGACCTCGAGGAGCAGCTCGATCCCCCGGTCGCGGAGGCGCTCGGATAGCTCGGGGGCGGTCTCGTGGGGGCGGATGGCGACCCGCTCCTGCCGGTAGACGGGGCCGGTGTCCATGCCCTCGTCGAGGCGCATGATGCTCACCCCGGTCTCGCGCTCCCCCCGGATCAGCGCCCAGTTCACCGGGGCGGCCCCGCGATAGGCCGGCAGGAGCGAGGGGTGGAGGTTCAGGATGCCCTTGGGGAAGGCCTCGAGGACCTCTTTGGGCACGATCTTTCCGTAGGCCGCCAGCACCCCCACCTCGGGGGCCAGGGACCGGAGCCTTTCGACGAAGGCGGGGTTCTTCCGGAGCCGCTTGGGTTTTTCCACCGGGATGCCGAGCTCGCGGGCCCGGACCGCCACCGGGCTCTCGCGGGGCCGCAACCCCCGGCCGGCGGGCTTGTCCGGCTGGGTGACCGCCAACACCACGTCGTGGCGGCGGGCCAGGGCCGTAAGCACCGGCACCGCCCAGGCCGGGCTGCCGAAGAAGACCACCCGGCGGCGCCTCATCGCCCCGGGCTGAGTTCTTTGATGAGCGCCTTGGCCTCCCGCTGCATCGCCGCCAGCTCGGCCCGATTCTCCTCCAGAAAGCGCTTCTTCAGGGGCGGCGGCAGGCGGTCGAAGAAGAGGACCCCCTCGAGGTGGTCGAGCTCGTGCTGGAGGATCCGGGCCAGGTAGTCCTCGGCCTCGAGCACCTTCGGCGCGCCGTGCTCGTCCTGGTACTCGACCCGCACCCGGAGCTTTCTGGGGACGTCGTCGGAGTAGAGGCCGGGCAGCGAGAGGCAGCCCTCGGTGCCCACCTGCTCCCCCTCGGCGAAGGTAATCCGGGGGTTGACCAGCACGAAGGTCTCCTTGACCCGCTTTTTCAGGGGGACCCGCTCCTCTTCCTCCTCGGGGAGGTCCTGGTAGAGGGCGGCGACGAAGATCCGCTTGGCCTCGCCGACCTGGGGGCCCGCCAGCCCCACCCCGCCGGCCTCGAACATCGTCTCCAGCATCGCCTCGGCCAGCCGGGGGACGGCGGCGAAGTCGGTGACCGGGCGGGCCTTCCTCCTCAGGATGGGGTCGCCGTAGAGACGGATCGGCAGCACCTGGGCCACGGCCTCATTGTACCCGCTCGACCACGAAGCGCCCCCAGGGCTCTTTGAGGGCGTAGACCCCCTCGGGGAGCCGGAGCCGGATGGGGGCGACGTAGCTGCCCACCCGCCACTCCACGCTTCCGGTGACGAAGGCGAGCCCGGCGAGGGCCTCGGGCGGCCCCACCACCGGGATCGAGCGGGGGATGCGGGCCCGCCGGACGCTGAGCCCGGGGGGCGGGCCGGGCAGGGCCAGGGGGAGCTCCTTTCGGCTCAGCAGGGGGCCGGCGAAGCGGGTCCCGGTGGTCTCCGGGCGGGCTTTGAGGTCGAGCGGCCAGCCGGCCTCGTCGACCGCCACCACCCGGAGCGCCCCTCCCTCGCCCAGGGCCAGGGCGTACCGCGCCCGGGCCACCCGGCTCGCCGCCCCCCGCACCCGCACCGATCGCGCCTGGGGCAGCACCGCCCGGCCCGGGAGGAAGGCGTAGAGGGGGAGGGTCTTCTCGTCGCTCCGCTCCACCCGGGCCTCGACCCGCTCGGGGATCACCGCCGCCAGCGCCACCCCGGCCGGCAGCTGGACCACCACCGGCTTGCGGAAGGGGCCCTCTTGGATCCCGTGGAGGTCGAGGTAGGCGAGCACCGCCTCGGGGCGGAGCCCCTCGACCGTGCGCTCCTCGCCCCGCACCCGGATCAGCACCCGGTCGGGCACCCCCACCGCCACCTGGTTGGGGCCCAGGCCGATGACCTCGAGGGGCCGCTCGATCGCCCGCTCGACCACCGGCCCGGTCTGCTTGAGCTGGTACCAAAGCAGGAAGGCGGCGAGCAGCGAGAGCAGCTTGGCCGGCCACCGGTGGACGAGCCGTTGCCAGAGGCTAGCCCTGGGCACCGAACACCTCCTTCAACCGGGCCCGGAGCTCCGAGGGGGTCAGGTTGGGGGAGAGCTCGCCCCGCTCGGCCACCCGGATCGTGCCCCGCTCCTCGCTGACCACGATGACCAGCGCGTCGCTGACCTCGGAGAGCCCCACCGCCGCCCGGTGGCGGGTGCCGAGGTAGACGAGGTCTTCCCGCTCCGAGAGCGGGAAGACGCAGGCGGCGGCCAGGAGGCGTTCCCCCCGCACGATCACCCCGCCGTCGTGGAGGGGGGTGCCGACGGTGAAGATGGTCTCCAGGAGCCGGGCCGAGACGCGGGCCTCGAGGACCTCGCCGGTCTCGGCGTACTCCCCGAGCGGGGTGCGCCGCTCCAGCGCCACCAGCGCCCCCAGCCGCCGGGCGGCCATCCGCTCCAGCCCCCGCACCAGCTCCTCGCTGGCCACCGAGGGCAGCACCCCGGTGGCCAGCCGGCCCCGTCCCAACCGCTCCAGCACCCCCCGGAGCTCGGGCTGGAAGACCACGATCAGGGCGAAGACCCCCAGGGTGGCGGCGTTGCCGAGGAGCCAGGCCAGGGCCTTGAGCCCCAGCCGGTCGGCGACGAACCAGACCAGCACGTAGACGACCAGGCCCCGGATGAGGTTGAGGGCCCGGGTCTCGGCGAAGAGGCCGTAGAGGTAATAAAAGAGGGTCCCGACCGCGAGGATGTCGAGGGCGTCGCGCCAGGTCATCTACACGAAGGCCTCCCCCGGTCCCTCCCAAGGAACGCCAAAGACCTTGGCCAGGCTGGCGGCGACGTCGGCGAAGGTCGCCCGGGTGCCGAGGTCGCGCCCGGCGAGGCCCGGCCCGACCGCCAGCAGCATGCCGTACTCGCGGGTGTGGTCGGTGCCCCGGTAGGTGGGATCGTTGCCGTGGTCGGAGACGATCCAGAGGTGGTCGTTCGCGCCCAGGCGCTCGAGGAACTTGGGCAGGGCGCGGTCGAAGGCATAGAGGGCGGCGGCGTAGCCGAAGGGGTCGCGGCGGTGGCCGTACTTGGAGTCGAAGTCCACCAGGTTGGTAAAGACGAGGCCCTCGAGGTCCTCCTCGAGCAAGGCCAGGGTCTTCTTGATCCCGTCGTCGTTGTCGTCGGTGTGGACCTCGCGGGTAAAGCCCCGGTGGGCGTAGATGTCGGGGATCTTGCCGACCCCGACGACCTCGAGGCCGGCCGCCTTGATCCGGTCGAGCACGTTCCCCGGGGGCTCAAGGGCGAAGTCTTTGCGGTGCTCGTTGAGGCGGTAGAAGCTTCCCGGCTCGCCGGCGAAGGGCCGGGCGATCACCCGGGCCACGGCGTAGGGCCCTTTTAGGATCTCCCGGGCCTTTTCGCACCACGCGTACAGGGTTTCTAGGGGCACCACGTCCACGTGGGCCGCGATCTGAAAGACCGAGTCGGCCGAGGTGTAGACGATGGGCTTCCCGGTTTTGAGGTGTTCCTCGCCGTAATCCTTGATCGCCTCGGTGCCGGAGTAGGGCTTATTGAGTAGTACGCCCCTTCCGATCGCCTTCTCGAAGGCCTCGATCACCTCTTTGGGAAAGCCTTCAGGGAAGGTGCGAAAGGGGTGCTCGAGGTGAATGCCCACGAACTCCCAGTGGCCGGTGGTGGTGTCCTTGCCCTGGTTTTTTTCCTTCATCCGGCCAAAGGCCGCAATCGGCTCGGGCTCCGAAGGGAGCGTGTGCACGCCGGGGACGTTCCCGAGCCCGAGTCTCGGGAGGTTTTTAAGCGGCACGCCGGTCTTCAAGACCACGTGGTCGAGGGTGTCCGCCCCCTCGTCGCCGAAGGCGGGGGCGTCCGGCAGGTAGCCGAGCCCCACCGAGTCGAGCACCACCAGGGCCACTTTCATGCCCCTAGCATACGGCGCGGTTTCGCTAGTGAGGCGGCAAAAAAGGACTTAAGGTGCCGACCCCGCTCACCCAGAGCTTCTCCCGGGGGCGGGAGAGCGCGACGAAGAGCAGCTGGCGCTCGAGCTCAAGCCCGGCCTCCCGGTCGGCCTCGGTCTCCGCTTGCTTGAGGGCGGTCTCGAGGGGAACGATCCCCTCCTCGACCGCGATCACCGCCACCGCCCTAAACTCGAGCCCCTTCACCCGGTGCATGGTCACAAGGCGCACGCCCCCTCCTTCCTCCCCTTCCTCCAGGTACCTATGCGGCAGGCCGGCGCGCTGGGCGGCCGGCGCACCCCTTTGCTTGAGCAACCGCCGCGTTCGCGCCACGACCGCCATCTCCTCGGGAGCGTAGCCCTGTTCGGCCAGCGACCGGAGCCAGTTCGCCAGGGTGGCCACTTCTTGCTTTGGGTTCGGGAAGACCTGAACCAGCGGCGGCTCGCCAGAAAGGACGCTGAGCGCCCTTGGGACCACCTCCTCCCCCTCCGCCTCGGTGACCCGCTCCGGCAACACCCTCCCGGCGTAGTCGGCGATCTCCCGCGTGGTGCGGTAGTTGACCCAAAGCCGCTGCGAGCGCCCCACGGTCTCGATCCCGAGCCGGCGCCAGGGAACCCGGGTCTGGTAGATCCGCTGGGCCGCGTCGCCCACGAGAAAAAGGTCGTTCTCCCCCTCGGGCACGAGGGCGCGAAGCAGCCTGAGCTGCACCGGGCTCAGGTCCTGGGTCTCGTCCACCACCACGTGATCGAAGCGGGGCAATCGGTCGCGGTGGATAAGCAGCGCCCGCGTCCGCCCTCCCCAGGTCTCAAGCCCCTTTGAGGTAAGGAGCGCCCGCGCCCGCTCGAAAACGGGCCAGAGCTCCCGGCGCCGGGCCTGGTTGAGCGGGGTTCCCCGGCCCGTGCGGTCCACGGCCAGATACTCCTCCAGGGTGCGGATCCCCCAGGCGTCGACCACGCGGGACCACTCGTTGAAGAGGAAGAGCGCGCTCGCCCACGCGGGGGCCCCGACCTCCCCGCTCGCCCGCGCCAGCGCCTCCTTCACCTGCTCGTCACGGGCGATTCTGAGTTGCTTCCCCAGGATTTGCGTGTACCAGCGCGTGAGCAGACGGTCGAAGTGCTCGACCTCCAGGTTCCCAAGCCTGCCGGCGAGGCGCTCGACCCCCTGCCGCAGCACCTCGGCGAGCGTACGCGTGTAGGTGGTAAGGAGGACCCGATGGTCCGGGTGTTCCCGGGCCAGGCGCACCGCCCGGTGGATCGCCACCACCGTCTTCCCGGTGCCGGCCGCGCCGGTCACCTTGGCGGGGCCCCGGTAATCCTGCTCCACGACCACCCGCTGCACGGGGTGCAGGAAGACCATCCAGTCCTCCCAGTCGCCGAAGAGGGCGTGCTCAAGCTCCTCCTTGCTTTCGATCAAGAGGTACCGGTAGCGGTTCGAGGGATGCGAGACCGGGGTCGCGACCCTGACCTTGGGCGGCGGCGGAACCGGCTTGCCTTCCAAAAGGGCGAAGATGCGCTCCTGCACGGGTTCCGGAAGACCCTCGATCAGATCGAGTACCCCCTCCTCGGAGGCCCTGCGGAGGGGCTCCAGGTAATCCCTGGGCACACCCAGGGAATGCAGGTAGTCCGGCGAATAGCCGTGAAGGGGAGCCTCCACGGGTTTTTCGACAATCCTTTCCTTTTCGACGACGCGGTAGATCTGAATCTCTTGCGTCTCGGGGTGCACTTCCGCCCTCTTATTGCGTATCCACCGATAAGCATCGTCGTGTTCGCCTACGTACACAACGATGAGTGCGTCGTGCACCTCGACGAGAATGGCCCTCCTCCCCTTCGGAAGGTCGAAAACGTAGAACCCTTCGTGTTTCTTGTACTCGAGCTTGGCCTCCGCCTTGGCCGGATCGGCGATCAGCTCAAAGAGCTGGGCCTCGATCTCCTTGAGGTCCTTGGGAGAAAAGTTTTTTCGAAGCCGCGTAAGCAGCTCGCGGTCAAGGGCGATCCGCCGACCCAAGAGCATCCTTCACCTCCCGCGCCACTTCTCCGGGTGCCTCCTCCAGGCGCACGCACACCCCGCTCGGGGGGCAGGGGGCCCCCGGCTCCACCAGGACCACCTTCCCCCAGCGCGCGAGGCCCTGGCCGATCACCGAACCGTCCGGCCCCACGAGATCGAAGAGCACCTCCTCAGGGGGCGGAACCCCGGCCCCCTTGAGCGCCCCGACCAGGGAGGCAAGATCGGGCCGGACCCGGAGGAGCTCCTCCCAGGTCGAGGGCGCCACCTGCTCCTTGAGGCGCCCAAAGAGGGGTTCCCAGTCCTGGTCGTGGCGGAAGACCAGGAACCGGCGGCCCGCCGCCTCCAGGGCCTGGCGGATGCGGGCGTCGGCCTGGATCCGGGCGGGCTCGTCGTGGCCGGGGCCGTCGACGAAGATCCCGAGGTCGGCCTCGCGGTAATAAAAGTCGTACCGGGCCTGGACTTCCCCGGTGGCCACGGTGTACTGCGCCTCGTCGGGAAGGGGCAGTCCCCGGCGGTCGAGCTCCTTTAGGAACCTCCGCTCCAGCTCGCTTTCCGCAAACCGCAAAAGGCGTTCCTTCCTCGCCCGCGGCCTCGCGCGCGCAAAGCGGAGGGTGCGCCAGGCCCGAAGGTCATCCAGAACGAGCCGGCGGTCGAGCAGGTGGTGAACCGCCTGGTTGTGGTAGCTGAGCAGGCAGCGGTAGCAGGCCTTCTCGCAAGCCTCCTCCTCCGGCTCGTGGGCGTGGAGCAGGTCGAGGGCCACCTCGAGGAGCCGCCCCCAGCGGTCGCCCTCGAGCAGGGATCGGAGCGCCCCCAGGCCGCCCTCGACGCGCTCGTAGAGCACGATGCGGTAGGGAACCCCGGAAGTGCCACCGGGTTCCAAGAAGACCCCGAGCTCGCCCTCTTCCAGCTCCAGGGTCACCAGCGCCGCGCGCCAGAGCGCCCAGGCAAGGCTCTGGTAGTAGGCCTCCTCGCGTTCCTTCGGCAGCTGCTTCGGGACGTAGAGGGCGAGCACGTCGACCTCCGCCTCGTGGTGGAGGACGAGGCCGAACACGAGGTCCTCCTCCCCCCCGCGCTGGGGGCACGTCCCCGACCTCCCCTCGCGGTGGGGATGCTTTTTGATCTGCTCCTCGCTCAAAAGCCAGCTCCCGCAGCGCCGGCAGAGGACGAACCCCGTCCGCTCGGAGGCCCGCGCACCCAGGTTGACCGAGCGCACCAGCCCCCGGTGGTCGTAGTCGAGGCGCAGGGGACCGGCCTCGAAGCTCTCGACCCCGGCGGAGGGCTGGTATTCCTCCACGATGGCGTAGCCCCGCCTCCGGCGCTCCTCCTCCTCGCTGGTCACCCGGCGACGGCGCCGGGCCCTCTGCCAGGGCACGGCCAGGGCGCGGAGCCGCGGAGCGCCGGAAAGATCGGCGCCGCAGCGCGGGCAGCGGTCGGGCAGGCGCCCGGTGACGCGGTCGGGGTAGCCGGGATGGCCGCATTCGGGGCATTGCGCGACGCTTTGAACCTCCTTCTCGGTGATCGCGAAACCGGTGGCGGTGACCTCGAAGGCGGTGCCGCCGTAGTAGACGAAGTTGCCGGGGGCGAACTCCCTTAATGCAAGAAGCGGCTCCCGGGCGAGCGTCGCCGCCCCGTCGCGGGTGTAGAGCTCGAGCTGCACCGCCCGACTGCTGAAGGCGTAGTTGGGCACGAACCCCTCGCTTTCGAGCAGGTCCCGCACGGTCAGGGGATTCTCGGCCTGGGGATCTCCCTTGAGCTGATCGAGCCTCCTTCCGAGGGCCCGGAGCTCCTCCTCCAGCTGCTGGCGCTCCCTTCGTTGCTGTACGTACTCGATCCGGCGCTTTAAGGCCTCGAACTGCTCGACGATCGCGGCGAAGGCCTTCCGCCAGTGGGAAAACGCCCGATCCAGCGTCTCGGAGAAGGCGGCGACGACGCTTGCCACGTACCCCTCGTCCAGCCAGGGAAGCTCCCTCATCTCCAGGGCGAGCGAGCGGGCGGCGGCTTCTACGATCGCGTCCTGCTCCTCGCCCAGGGCCCCGAGCAGCGCCTCTTTTGCCTCGGGCCGGAGCGGCAGCTCGGGAACCTGCTCGATCTCCACCAGGTCCCGCATCGCCTCCGGGAGCTCCCAGCGCGGCGCCAGGTGTTCGAGCACCACCGCGTGGATGTGCGCCCGGATGAGCCGCTCGTTGTCGAGCAGGAACCGGGGCGGGCGGACCTCGCCCCTGATCATCTCCTCGGGGTGGCGGTAGAAGTACTGGTCGTGCGGGCCCCGCCGGTAGCCCTGCCCGGCGAAGACCTGGACCAGCGCGGGCTGCCCCCGCCGCCCCGCCCGGCCCGAGCGCTGCGCGTAGTTGGCGGGGGAGGGGGGCACGTTGCGCAGGTAGACGTTTGCCAGGCTGCCGATGTCCACCCCGAGCTCGAGCGTGGGCGTGGCCACCAGCACCGAAAGCGGGCTTTGGGGGTCGCGAAAGCGGTCCTCCAGGCGGGTGCGCTCGCGGGCCGGTACCTGGGCGGTGTGGGCCGCCGCCTGGGGGGGAAGCGCGAACCAGGGTTCGGCGTAGAGCCGCTGAAAGTATTCCGGGGGCCGTTCCCGGCGGAGCTCGAGCGCGGGAAACTCGGGGGAGCGGTCCAGGACCTCGAAGTGAAACGGCACCCGGCTCTTCGGGCAGTAGGAGAGCTCCTCCGCTTCCACCCGTCGCGCGCGAATCCTGAGCGGGTTCAAGACCCAGCCCTCGAGCTGGCGGCTCCCCCTCCCCCGAACCGGCAAACGCATCGGGACGAGCAGGTGCTCCTCCTGCAAGCGCCGAAAGACCCGGCGGAGCCAGGCGGCGGCGCGGGGGCGGTCTAGCCGGAGCGCGGCCATGACCCAGGCTTCGAAGCGGCTCGGGCGCGGGCCGCCGACGAGCGCAACCGGGCGCCCCCAGCGGGGGCGGTCCGAAGGAGCGCTTTCGAACAGGGCGGCGGGAACGCCGGGTTCATAGAAGATCGCCTCCCCGTACCCCTCGGCCTCCAGCGGACTTCGAACCTCGTACTCGAACTCGCTAGCGAAGACCGGAAGCGCATGCCCCGGGCTCACCGCCTCGCGCCGCCGCACGAGGTCCAAAAGCCCCCGCAGCGTGTCCCGGCGAACCTCCAGCGGCGGGCTTCCCGCGTCCTCCCAGAGGGAGGGGTCGTCGGCGAGCGCGCCCAGGCCCTCGTAGTCGTAGCGAACGAGCCCCGCTTCCTCCAGGTTCGGGAAGTTGGGCTGTACGTTTCGGGCGGCGTCGGCGGTGGCAAAAAGCTGCAAAACGGCCCGCATCGCGTGCGCCAGGTCCGGGTTTTGCAAAAACGCGGCCCCGCTGCGCCGCCAGTAATCCAGGACCTCGCCCCCCAGCCGGGCGAGCGGCACCTCCCCTTTGGCCTCGATCGCCTTGAGCGCGGCCTGCCGGAAGCCGAGGCGGTGGGCCAGATCGGAAAAGTGCGCCGCCTGGAAGTCGGCGTCCTGGCGGTTATCGGTGAAAGCGATGACCTTGCGCTCCCCTTCCGCCACCGCGCCGAGGGTGCCAAGGAGGATCAGGTCGGTGGCGGTGGAGCGCCCCACCAGCCCGAAGGGGGTGAGCTTGGAGAACTCCGAGGGCCGGCGATCGTAGTGGATGCCGCAATGGGGGCAAAACAGGAAGGGGGCCTTCACCTCGATGAACGCCCTCCCGGCGGGACCTGCGACCGCTTCCGCCCGATCCGGGTCCAGGCGCAGGTTCCCCGGCACGTGCGCCCGATACTCGCGCCGCACCTCCCCCCTCGGGGTCAGCCAGTTTTCGGGCAGGGGGACTTCCCCGGGGTCGTAGATCCCGGGCGTGAGGTAGACCACCCCCTCGGTCTCGCCGAACTCGGGAGCGGGGAAGAAACGATCGCCCTCGCGGGTGGCCACGAAGAACTCGTTCTTGCACTGGCGGCAAAAGACGACGGGAAAGGCGGGGGCGTGCTCGAGCTCGGTCTCGCCGTGGCTGCTGAGCTTCGGTGGATCGTGCAGGGTGGCGGTGAGGGCCACGTTCTGGCTGTAAAACTCGTGCAGCTTGACCTGAAGCTTCCCCGCGTACTGCGCCAGGGCGAAGAAGGCGAGGAGCTCGTGCCCGGCCTCTTCGCGCGAAAGGCCCCTCGCCCGGGCGTACCCGGCGACGAGCTCGGGAAAGGCCCTCGGCCCCTCCCAGAGCGCGCGGCGCACCCAGTGGAGGGTGGGGTGGTCCTCGAGCCCGGCGGCCAGCCGAGCGGGCTCGGTCTCCCTCGCCCCGAGGAAGGCCTCGGCCAGGGCACCCACGTCGTTCAGCGCTTCCGGAACCGGCGCCAGGGGCGCGCGTGGCGCGATCGCGTCCCCGGGCGGGTGCTGCGCGTGCGTCTCCCGGATGAGCTCGGTCACCGGAGCGCCAAAGAGCCGGCTGGCAAACGCAAGCGCTTCCTCCCACTCCTCTTCCGCCAGCGTGGCCGAGGTGCCGATGAACTGCAGGCTTTCCTCGGTGCCGGTGTGGACCTTGAGGCGGCGGATCAAAAGGGCGGTGTCGGCGCCCTTCAACCCGCCGTAGGTGTGCAGCTCGTCGAGGACGAGGAAGCGAAGGGTCCCCCGGTGCTCCCTGGGAAAGAGGCTCAGGTCCTCGCGGCGGGTGAGGATGAGCTCGAGCATCACGTAGTTCGTGAGCAAAAGATCGGGCGGGGTTTCGCGGATCTCCGCCCGCGAGGCCAGCACGGTCTCCCGGAGCTCCCCCTCCTTGAGGCCGAGCTCGTGTTCGAGCTCCCGCCGGCGAACCTCCCCTTCCTCCCGGGTATGGGGCGTGTCCCCGGTATAGAGCGCCACGGTGAGCCCGCTTCCCCGAAGGCGCAGGGCGAGGTCCCGAAACTGGTCGTTGGCCAGGGCGTTCATGGGGTAGACCAGGATGGCCTTGGTGCCCCGCCGGCCCCGGTCTCTTTGGCGCAACGCGTAGTCAATGACCGGCAAGCCGAAGGCGAAGGACTTCCCGGAGCCCGTCCCGGTGGCCACCACCACGTTCTTCCCCGCCCTGGCTGCGCGCAGGGCCTCCACCTGGTGGCGGTAGGGGTGAATCGGGGGGCTTTCCGGGTCCCTGGGGTTTTGGCGGAAGATTCCCGGGGCGTCGGGGTGCAAAAGACCCTCCTCGACGAGGGCCTCGAGGGGCTCCCCGCGGGCGAGCTCGCGCCGGAGCTCCACGAAGGGTTCGCGCCAAAGCAGCTCGCCCTCCTCGACCTCGCGGGTGAGGAACTCCCGGATCGCCGGATTCGCGGGGCGGACAAAGGCCTCGGCGTAGCCGCGGTAGAGCTCCTGCACCCGGCGAATGCGGGCGAAGGCGTCCCGGGCGAGGAGCGGCGAGATGCCCTCGGCGGGCAGGTTGAGCGCGCTTTCCGCCACCGCGCGCCAGCGGGGAGGAAGCTCGCCCAGCGCAAGCCTTCGCCGGAGCTCCTCCGGGCTCCAACCGAGCGTTGCAAAGGGCCGCAAGAGCTCGGCGAAGCCCTCTGGCGTCAGCCCCTCGAACGCGACCCCGCTCCAATCGAGCGTGGCCCCGGCCACCACCTGGGGGAGCACGGCGGAAAACCAAACCGCCGGGGTGAGCGCGCCATCACGTTCGGCCAGACGAACCTTCGCCATCGCCTACTCCCTCGTTTGGGGACCACTTTACGGGTTTTTCGGGGATTCGGGGAGAAAAGTTGACCGAAGCGGCGCGGGCCTCAAAGAGGCCTACGCCTCGGGCATCATCCGACGGTCTTAAACGCGGGGAGCACCAGGCGGGGAAGGCCCATCTGGGCCGTGAGCTCGTCTACC
>Ga0256833_1002007_pt1 | contig 14673 bp, 12 predicted proteins | sample 356284metaG_FD_190535 | JGI IMG/M metagenome (GOLD analysis project Ga0256833, IMG submission 190535) | Hydrothermal vent microbial communities from Mid Atlantic Ridge, Atlantic Ocean - 356-284 | ecosystem: Environmental > Aquatic > Marine > Hydrothermal vents | place: Atlantic Ocean: Mid...
TGTAAGGTATCCAGCATCTGCAGTTCTAACAGATCTATTGATAATTCCTGCTCTTGCTGCAGGTGATATAATGAATGCTTCAGTAGCGTTTAAGTTATCAACAAAACCTTTAGTAACAGGCACTTTGACAATTTTACCTTCAGCATCTTCAACATAACCTTTAACTAATGCCATTTGAATAAAGTCTGACCAACTTCCTCTAGCTCCAGATTCAAATAAGTCATATATGTCAGGATAATGCTCTTTAACATACTTCTTAACGATAGGTGTTAATTCATTGTTGATATATTTCATTCCAGTATCAGGGTCCATATTTTTCAGTTTTTCAGTAAGTTTCTTAATATCAATGGGTAAAATCATTTGTGATAATGGTATAGAAGCAGATAGCCTTGTAGCAAATTCGAAACCTAATAGTCTTAATCTGTCGTATGTATAAAGTATTTCATCATCATTGAGATATTTGTTAAGTAGAGTATACAATTCCTTAAGAGCTGACTTTGTTAGTGTCTTATCTATAAATGGTATTGTTTTTGGTATAGCTTCATTAACAAGTATTCTTCCTAATGTTGTCTTTATTGGCCTGTTAACTTTCTTACCATCATATACAACAGGTGCATATATTAAATCTGGATTTTCAAGAAGTAGTTTCTTTAAATAATCATATTCAAATGTTTTTGGCCTGAATTGTAAGTAGGCTTTAGGTTTATCTTCTTTCGTCAATTTATAAAGACCAAGTATCATACCTTGGCTAAGTTCCAGGATTAATCCACCAGTTCCAATAGATCTTGTTTTCCTAAACATTTTTTCTTTAGCTTCTCTTTGAGCTTCAATTGTAAGTGGCATATAGACAGCCATTGTATCTTGTACAAAAAGACCATTTGCAAGAGCAAATGTTTGATAATCAGAGACTGTAAAGTCATAAGTATCATGATTACCAGCTTCTTCTATTTTTACATCAGATACTGGAATGAGTTGTTTATTGCATTCTTTATCAAAGATTAAGTTATCAAGTTTATTACCCTTTATAAAATAAAGATGCTCTTTGTTTCTTAGTTTAATCAATTGTTTGGGTGATACTTTTACAACTTTATCTTTAGTTTCATCATATACAAGAAGTGAATGATCTTCTGTTGCTAAGAAAGAACCAAATTCTGGATGGCTTATGCGATAACATTTGGTATTAAAATGTATCGAATAAGATTCAACTCTTTTTAAGTTAATATTACCATTTTTATCTATAGCAGGAATCCAAATTGGTTGAACTGGTGCATATTCTACTATGCCTGGTTTAACATCTGATATTGTGAAAAGTTTAGGCATTGCATATACTCCTTTCCTAAGATAATGTATCTTTTGTAGTATTTGTTCAAATTGAACTGATAATATATCAGAAGTTTACTATTGCAGAGGTAGAGGTAAATGAAACTCATTCAGCAATTAAGACCATATACCACAAGAGTGTCTGCCATAAAAATACCACCTAAAGGTGTTTTCATATTAAGTTTTTCAGAATTTGAAGATACTGCTCTTGAAACAATATGGACTAATATATTTACGGGAGTATTCTATTCATATATACCTATCCACAACTGCAATATTAAGGTGTCTACAAATCTTTTACAGAATCTAAGAGATAAGTTTAAAGAGAAAACTATCTATATATCTAAGTCAATTTTAACGAAATCAAGATCGCTTGTTGTTGATATCACTCCTATCTTAAACATACTGAAACAAAGAGGATACAAGCTACCTTATCAACAAAAGTTTATAAGCTTTATGAACAAATGTTTACAATCATTTGATTCGGCTGTTTTGAGCCATGATTATAGATACATATATGACATCATAGATACAAGCAAGTTAAGTAATTTTTCTCTATCAGATTTAAAGAAACTTAAACTTTATGCCATACTTAAACAGCTTAAAGAAGATGATGCTTTTAAACAATGGTTTGATGATACTTACGGCAAGATTCTATTGACAATAAAACCATTAGCATCAGATCCTATAAATGTTTTAGTTTATGATGCTGATAGAGCTAATGCAAACAATCCTGATACAGTTATACCAAAGATTATAAACCTTATTAAAGGTTACATATCAAATTCCGACATTGAAAAAGTTGCAGATCAAAAAGCTAAAAAAGTATCAGCTTTGATACAAAAGATTCACACTTTAACACCAAAGGAAAAAGATATCCTACAAAGAGATTTAAGTATATATAAGGACAAATATGCTGATGAATTAGCTAACACAAAAATTGAAACTACTGATGATGCTTTATATATATCAGCTAAAGCTGCTAAATCAGTTGTTACAAATGATTCAGATGTAGCTAAACAAGAAGCTAGTCAAATCATTAAGGAGTTGACATCAATTCAAATAGCACCTCCTGATATTCCATCAAAACTAACAGATGATGATAAACTTTCAAAAATTCGGAAGAAAGCTTCTCCACCTCAAGTTGGAAATATATCAGAAGTTAGAAAGAAAGCTTTCCAACATCTGGAAGACTTTATTAAGATGTTTAACACTTACTTTGAAAGGCTTAAGTTCAGAATAATCTCTGTTGACAAAGAACCTGTTGAAAGTAGAGATATCACAAAGACTGTACAAGATAAACTAGTTATTCAGATAGAAGATCTTGAGGCACATAAGATTCATACCGTTGAGCTACTAATACCAAAAGTTATTGATGACAACTACTTTGAAATTTATGGTGTTAAAAGAGTACTTATACATCAACTATTCCCATTACCTGTTGTATCTTATAAACCTGGCGAAGTTGTTATTAGGACAAATTTTGCATCTGCAACTATAACATTGGAAACAAGGTTCAAACATAAATCTTTCTATGCAGTTATACTTGGTAAGAAAGTACCTGCTATTCTCCCATTGATTGTTTACTATGGAAGTTTAAGCAATTTGTTATCTGCATTAGAAATTAGTTACAAACTTGAAGATGAAACTAATGATAAAGAAGCTATTCAACTTGGTAATGGTCAATATTTGATAGTAACGGATAAAGCTCCTGAAAAGAAACTATTGATACAAGGGCTTAAGATATTTAAGAAACTTCCTTCTAGTGATACATTAGATGCATGGTTGGAAGTTTTCCAAGAATATACAACAGTAAGATTCATCAAAGTCTTACAAGATTATCTTGAAAGATTTATTGATCCTTTAACATACTACATACTGGTAACAGAAAATCTACCAGAAACAGTTGGATCTTTATTCTGGTATGCTTGTTTACTTGCTTATAGTGGAGTAGTTACATCACAAACAGATCTAAGGTATAGAAGGATTAGATCAGTTGAAGTTTTAGCTGTATTGATCTACAAGCGATTATTCTTTGAATTATACAACTATAGATTAAGATCTGAATTAGCATTAGGTCAAGTTAAGAAACAAAAACTTATCATACCAAAAGATGCTTTACTTAAGGATCTTGTACTAACAGATGCATCATCTCAATATCAACAAGTCAATGCTATTAATCCTCTTGTAGAAGCATCATATGTTACAAGAGTTACATATGCAGGTTATGGTGGAATTAAGTCTGAAAATGTTCCAATGAGTATGAGGAACATAGATCCTACATATTTTGGAACTATTTGCCCAGTTGATTCTCCAGAATGTTTACATCCTGATACAATAGTTTATAAAGTGAGCAATGTAGGAATTGAAAAGGTTCGAATTATTGATATAAAACCTGGAGATTTTATACTCAGCCATAAGGGATTTGTTAAAGTAAAACAAAAGTGGTTAACATATAAGAATGCATATAGGTTAGTTTTGGAAGATGGGACAAGTATTATATGTAGTGAAGATCATAGATTTCCTGTAAATGATAAACAATTAAAGCAGGTAAAGGATATTATGGTGGAGGAGGAGTTGTCAGTGGCAGAGAGATAGGCTTTGTAGCCTATCTCTCACTTTTCAATTTTTTTTGGAGGTTATTGCAATGAAGATCGAAGTCATTCAAAAAGTTCCACCTATAATCAATATCTACACTGATTGTTGTATCCCAAAAAGATTCAGTGGTTATAATGTAGGATTCATAAACTTTATCAGACCAAATAGTGCTAATGATAAAGGTTTAGTTAATCATGAAATAACTCATGCAAAGCAATTCTGGAAAAATCCTATCAAATACTGTTTAGGTCGTTGGTTAAAATACTTTAAGTTTCTTCCTGAAGATTGGAGATTTTGGTCTAACAAAATGACTGTTTTATATGAAGCAGAAGGATATGCTGTTCAAATATGTACTTATTTACAAGAAGGCTTAATTTCCAGGAAAGATGTTGAACAACTTGTAGATACTTTTACAGAATATATTTATACGAAGTACAATATATATGACATGAGTTATGCTTACATTAAACAAGTGCTCAATTCTTTTGTGGAGGACAAATGCTTAAGTTAAGTTTACCAAAGCATGAAGTTATCTTACCAGTTACAGGTAAGAAACTGTTTGTACATCCTCTCACTGTAAAAGATCATGCAATGATAAACGAATCAGAGATACTTACTATGTCCGGTAGGTTAGATTTTGTTTCAAGGTTAGCATTTGATAAACTAATACAAAAAGAAATGTTTCAAAATAGTTTAGAATCTTTTCAAAGGTCTATTTATGAATATGATCTTGAAGCTATGATATACGGAATCTTAAAAGCAACATACAGAGAACCTGTTACTTTCTACAAAGTATGCCCTTATTGCCAACAAATACAATCTTTTGATGTATCAATAGAAGACATAATTAAAAGCTTAAAAGTCAATACAACAAATGATACTGTTTATTCAGATGTACATTCTATTGAAGTTAAAGATGTTGGATTAGCGATACGGTATACATTTCCAACAATTTATAGATTGATTAAAACTTTTGAGTTTGCAGAGTCCAATGGTATAAACTTCTTAAAAGAATCAGTGAAAGCAGATTCTATAGTGTCATTGTTACAAAAGTTTAAGCCCTATTACATACTTGCAACACTACATTCTTTATCTGATACTGAAAATAATACTCTTAATGTACATGTAACTGATAAACATGCTCTTAAAGAAGCTCTTGATATATTACAACAATTGCCAATAGACTCTATTGACTACATATATACTGTACTTGTAGAGAAGATCAACATATACCACATTAAATTCGGATTTAAAGCTATATGCCAAAATAAAGAATGTAAATCATTCAAAGAAAAGATAGGTGTAGATTATGATGTAGATCTCTTATCAGACTTTTTTCCTATCCCAGTTAAAAAGTTACTCGAATGATGACATACTTCTAAAGCTTATGTCTTTCTTACCTTACTTTCTGTCGACAAGCCTAGAATCAATCTATGATATGCCTCTTTATAGAGCATTAAAAGTACTGGATCGTATAACTGAATTTGAAGAAATCTATGGTATTATATCACAAAAGATTGATGCTGAAAGAATACGATCTAAACATAAGCAGTATACATTAACACCTGAAAATGTGGATATAATGTCTGATTCTTTAAAAGCATTATCAGGTATGTATGAGTCTGAAATGAAGAAGCGGAGACTTTAACAATGTCTGAATTGTTTGAATATGGAGTAAGATCTTCACATAAAACTTATGGTTTAGTACCAACTGATTCTGTTCCACCTATTGCAAAATTTGAATCAGGAATGGATCTCCTATATAGCAAAATCATAACTGTTATAGACCAAAAAGTCAATAGTTTATTCTATGATAGATCTTTAGGATGTAACATTGATGATTATGTATTTGAAACTGCTAATGATGAAACTGCAAAACAAGTGAAACAGGTTATACATGATGCTTTAGTCAAAAATATTGAAAGTATCCATATTGCTAACATAGATGTAAAACAAAAGGTCATGGTTGATGGATATGTCGAATATGATGTTGAGATAACAGTCAATTTAGATGAAAAGTCTTATACAATATCTCTCAAGTTAACGAAATCTGGTGTACAACAATGATTTACAAAACTTTACTTGGAACATCTTACATTGATGAATACCTAAAACTTGTTTACGATACATATATACTTACTCAACCTTCCATCTTAGCTACCTATTATAACTTTGATGAAAAGAATTCTGTATATGATCAATCAAACTTAAGTACCTATTCTACACCAGGTGACTCTAACCTTAGCGGTATTGCATACACAAAGATACATAACTTACCACTACTATTTGGTATTAGGACATCAAGACAAGAAGTTGATAGCCAGCAAAAAGCTGTTAACGAATATGATACAACATTTCAAATATTTTTACCAACAATTTACAATATTATGCCATTTAGATATGACTTAATTGCATTTAGACCTTCACCCAAAGGTGATACATTAGTTTTCACTGTAAGTACAATAGAAGAATCTACAGTAAGCAATAATCCAATCTACTTCGGTTACTACTTGACTCTTAAACCTACATACTTAAAAGAATCAGACATAAAAGTTAGTGAAGAAAAAGCTTTTGATCCTATACTAAACAAAATTGTTGACATTGATACAAGCAATAAACATACCATTGAATTGGCATTACTAGACAAGATAAGCAAAAAGCTTTACAATTGCTATAATTCATGTATTTTTGCATATGTCGATGAAATAGGTCAACGATATACTAAGGATTTCGAAAGTATTATTACGAATTTTTTGCAAAAATATATGAATGTTTTCAAACAATTAGTGATACCTTATTCAAGTTATATCAATGTTGATTGGCTAAACAATCAATGGAAATCTTTCTTGAATACAGGTGATCCAACAATGTTAGGTTTAAGCAAAGATACAGTTATTAATGAGTCTATTTTACAATGGGATTCTCCACAATTAGTGGATTCTGTTTCTTTGTTAGACAGCTTTATACTACTTCATAAGATAAAACATTGGTTTGATATGGAGGGTTTAATAAATGAAGTCAATTAGGAAAATTAGTATCTTTGAATCAAAGAAAACAAAGGATAAGTTAATAGCTGGTGAAGTAAGTTTAAAGGTTATAGACAGGAATGGAAACATTATAGAAAGGCATAAGAGTAATACAGTTGTTGTTAATGGCAGAAATACAATGATGCAAAAATTGTCTAATATTGCTCGTGGTGTTAAACTTGAGAATGGACAAACTATTAATGATGCTAGATCTTTCATACTTCATTACTTTGCATTAGGATCTGGTGGTGCTCCACAAAGCAATCCTTTTAATCCAACACAACCATCTGAAAATGATTATCGATTGTCGAAATATATCTATATAAGTGACCCTAACAGCCATGTTGCTCATGATAAGATCCATAAAGTAGTTGATGGAAAAGCATTTGCTTCTTTAACACAACTAGTTGTAAGTTTTACACTTGACTTTAATGAAGGTAATCCTGGTCAAGCAGGGAATGGTAATAGAGTCTTTATTAACGAAGCATGTCTATCATTAGGTAATACAACAAATGTATCTCAAGTTTCTAGATTCATTATGTTTACAAGAGCTACATTTTCAACAGTAGAAAAGAACCCTGATCGTAAATTTATTTTTGAGTGGCACTTGTACTTCTAATGATAAGAGGTTCATACAATGACAGATCAAGAATTGCTTAATTTGTATAATCAGTTAATGCAGGAGCCTGAATCGGTTCCTGCATTTCATACTTATTACAAAGAAGCTTATGCTGAAGTTAAAAACTTCTTTGACCAGGTTTTAACTTTAAATAACTTTGAATCTAAAGAATCTTATGAAAAAGTCAGAGAATTTCTTATAGACAGATACGCTAAGTTATTAGCTTTTGCAAAATATATAGCTAAAAAAGAAACTCCTTATTATGCTTTGCCGAATGAGCTTATTGATAAGATTTTTGAGCAGTTTGGATTTACATTCCATAAAGACTTAACAGAAGATGATAAAAGGCAACTAGTACAAAGTATTGTTGAAATTGTAAAGAAGAAGGGTTCTTTGTCTTCTATACAAAATGTTTTACAACTTATGCTTAAATATACAAAGATTAACCTCATTGAATTAGATCTTGTAAAAGATAAATCTGGCCTTTGGAACTTAGTAAACCCTGAAACTGGTTTTCGCTACCTTGTCCAAGAAATAGATGATAATCATTGGTTAACTAAACTTGATACATTATCTGAACCTTATCAGTATAGAACCCCATTTTTCTCATTTGATTGTGACGCTATAAATATTGATGATTTACTTAAGGTAATACTTTTTATTAACAAATTAGTTAGAGATGAACTCAAAGCTTATAACGATACAGGTTCCTTTCCATCATCAATCTCTATAGACGCTTTTCAGATTAACTTATCTTTGACAGAGTTATGGTTATGGCTTATAGTATTGTATGATGCATATATTCAGGTATCTACTGGTAACAATGTGTACTTAGCAGAAGAACCACAAACAGTTGTTGTATTTGATAATGAAATTACATTAACAGATAAAGTTAAACATGACATATTCTATGCAACAGCTAATATATCAAATGATCAGTTAAAAGAATTAACATACAGGTTCTACATGCAAAATTTTGATAGGCTTGAAGATGTAACATATTCTGAGTTTGACTCTTATTTAGCATCAACATGGGATGATTATTATGCATATGAACCAGAAGTTAGGAAAGCTTATGTTTCATCAGCATTCTTCTTCATGAAACTCAGTAAAAGAAAATCATTCGAATTCTACATTGATGAGTTATGGGATGAACTCACAAGGCTACCTAAAGACTACATAGAAAAATATGTTAGTTGTAATGAAAATCCAGATAAAGGACTTCTTTATGTTTTTTACGATACTTTTACAAAAAGCTACAATGATAACCAAAGCATTATAGTTTCTAAAATCATAAGAAATGCTGAAGGGCAATTAAGTATCATAAATCCAAAATTAGTAAGGTTTAAAGATAAAGTTGTACAAGCAGTACAAGAAGGAAAACTTACAAATGATGATTTCCAGTTGCTCATTGGTTACTTATTAGTTAAACTTTCAGAGTACTTATTCACAACATATGTTATTCGCTTACCTGTAGAAGTCTTTTTTGGTCATGCTTTATCTTTTTATACAAATCAATCTTTCGAAAAAACTGTATCAGAACTCAAACCAATTTATGCTAGATTCTTATCTGGCAACAATGTAACAAAGTTCAAAATAGATAATAAACTTCTTGAATCTGTAAGATACTTATTGCGTGATTTACTGATACTTTTCCAAAGGTTGTATGATAGAGAAATATGCAATGATCACCTTAAATCTACATTCACCATTAGGTTAGCTGATTTTATAAATGGTTTAACTCATGTCTATAAGTTTCTAGATCTAAACTTTATAGCTACTTATTACAACCAAAAGAAACAGTTAAAGTTTGAATGTTGTGATTCAAATAATGATTTATGCCTATCAAACCTTAAAGTTGTAAAAGGTCATTGGTATAACTACAATGGTGCATGTTGTGATAATGTTTGTAACTGGTGTAATACTTCTTCTAATAAAGTATCATTCATAGATGCTAAAAAAGCTATAGCTAAAAACTACAAATGCTTACATACTTATGTCTTTGATGGTGCAGTTATCAGGACTTTAAGGCATGTATTTTCTAAAGTATGTAGGTACAATCTCGGTAATTTTGGTACATGTGTTTTTGCATCATCGACAAATGAAGAACCTAATCCTTATGAAACATTCGTAGTGCTACCTAATGAAGATGGTAGTAACTATGCATCAAGTTTTACATTAACTAAAAGATATGTGTCTGATAAACAAACTCATGTGCTTAACTTAAACTACTTCTGGCGATATCCAATTTTAATGGATAGATTCCTTTATAATATACTTGGTACTGTAATACCCAACAAATATCCTGTTTCTGTATTTGATTTAGTGAATCAAGCTTATAGTAATGATTTCTTATACTTCTTAATGTCCAATGCAGATCTATTAAATGAAACTTATCTTCAAAAGCTAGAAGATGAACAAACATTTCATGATAAACTAGGTCGTAAATTACAACAATTATTACAAGATCATGAAGAGATTCATGATAATCTTACAAAGCAAAGCTTTAACTTCAGTTTTGATGATGATTTATCTGAATTTATTGTTAATGAATATGACAATGCAGTATTTGATTCTTCTAGATATGACTTAGATATATCTACATGTCACTTATGTAATATATACACAGAAGATAAAACAAACATAACTTCGAAAACAATACTTCAAGATACATATCACTTATCTGATACACTTACAGGTCCTAATAGATTACAACAATTATTACAAGATCATGAAGAGATTCATGATAATCTTACAAAGCAAAGCTTTAACTTTAACCTTGATGATAATTTATCTAAATTTAAAAATAAAACAAACATAACTTCGAAAACAATACTTCAAGATACATATCACTTATCTGATACACTTACATATAATCTAGTAGAGATTGGGCGGTATGACACAGCTAAAACAGATTCTCATTTCATATATGGTTAATCGTCTTTCAACAACTAGAACATCCTCAAAGGCTTGGAATAATCGGAGGATACTTACATGATAATAAGTGGAGCTGTTGGTGTATTCAAAACTATAAAAGATGAATCTCAAAATCCTACATCAGCCAATATAGATACTGGTGCAGCAATTGCTTGTGCTACTCCTTATGGTGAAGATAATGTTTGGAGGCTTATAACTCAAGGTCCAAAAGAGCTTATATCAAAGTATGGTAATGTTGAACCTATTTATGGACAAGCATATCTAAATGCTTATAGATTTTCTTTATCTTCAAACAACCTCTATATCATGAGAGTTTTACCAAATGCTGATGATGAAGTAGATGGTCATACTGTGAAAGGTGCTAAATTTGCACATACTATTTTATGTTTAGCTAAAGATGCAAATTCTGATGATCGTTTTACAGTCTTACCAGTTTATTTTAATGAAACAAGTGAAACTGCTAATACTTTACAAGACTCTGTAAGAACAGATGCTCCTACTAAGTTTACAAAACAAACATTTGTACTACCAAATGGTGAAACAACTCATGATAACACATACAGCTATATAGAAACTTCTATACAACTTACAGATGATCAAAAGAATGCTATTCAAACAGATACTTATCTAAAAAGCCAGTTTTTAGATCCTAAAAACATATCAGAATTAGATTCAACATTAACTCCTTTTATGATTATTTATGGTGTAGGTAGAGGTTCTTGGTATAATAATCTTGCAATAAGGATAACAAAGATACCAAATGCAGAAGGTTTATTCAATCTTGAAGTTATATCAGTATCTGATAATGGTATTATGTCATTAGAAAACTTTGATGTATCTTTCGATCCAAATATTGTTGATGGATCTGGTGAAACTTACTTTGTTGAGCATGTAGTTAACAGATACTCAAAATACATTAGAGTTAGATTCAATAGGAATTTAATACCAAAGCTAAATGCTAAATCTCCTGTAGATTCAACTAAAACATTAATTGAAGAAATACTTTACAAGACATACTATACCACAGATTCCTACAATATGAGCTATCCTTCAACTCAAACAAAACTTATGTATGGAAGTGAAGGTGATCTTTTACAAAATGGTTTACTAAATACTCAAGTTTATACTATGTGTTTACTTAATGCTTATAATGGTGTATATGATTCTAAAATCAACGATAAGGATAGCATAGACATTGACTTATTACTTGATGCAAACTATGATATGGTTGTTAAACAAGCTCTTGTGAGTCTTGCCATTAGAAGAGCTGATTGTTTTGTCATACTTGATGAAACACCTGTAGCTAACCTTGATCAAATTGTTAATACTAGGAATAATGCATTCTCATGGTTAAATACATATCTTGCTTCTGGTCCATATACACCATTCACAGAAATTAAACATCCACAATATGGAACTACAATTAAAGTAGCACCATCTTACCATGCTGCATATGTATATCCTTACAATGATCAACAAGGTATTTGGAAAGCTCCTGCAGGTCCTAACAGAGGAGTTTTACATGAATGTATTAAGACAGTAGTAGATATTCCAACTGATGCTAAAACCATATCAACATTACTAAACAATAGGATTAACCCAATTGTTAAAAAGAATGGAACTTATATGTTTTATGGAAATGAAACTTCTCAAAGAGCAAGCACAGACTTATCACAAATTAATGTAGTTAGAACCTTATTGAAACTTGACAAAGAGCTAAGTAGATTCTTCGAAAACTTCATTTATGAAGATAACAATCCTGATACATGGTTAAGAGCTGAACAAGGTGCAAGAGAAATACTTTCTAAATGGCAAAATATGGGAGCCTTGTATTGGTTTGATCTAGAAGTTGGTGCTACTGAATATGAAATCAAGAATATGATGATGCATGCTTATATCTTTGTCAAAGTTATGAAGACAATTAAAGTAATTAACTTAGTTTATACTGTCAGAGCTGGTGCGTAACAACAAGAGGATGTGGTTTTCATGCCACATCCTCTTTTAATTTCATTACTTTTTTGGAGACTAGAGATGTTTGATGTATTATTACGAGGACCTAAGATAGACAAACAAAAAGACGCTTTATATTACAACTATGATCCAGCCGTTTCTGGATCATTTTTTGTTTACTTTGAAGGTATAGCATCTTTAGATAATCGAATATGGTCAGATTCACTTAATCAATATGCTCTACAAACAAATCATGATGCTAGAAATCCAGTTCTAATACAGGATTCTTTATGTGCATCATGCATATCTATGGATGTACCGGATCTAATGTTGAAACATATACCACAATCAACAGTACAGTATTTCTTCATTCACATACCTGCAACTTATGATTATGGATCTCAAACATTGTCCATAAGATTTTATGATACATCTACAGGATTGTTGTATAGGTTTTTTAGGAATTGGCTTTATTGCCTAAGAAGACCTAGTAAAGAGTTACCTAATAAAGCAAGTGAAAACGATAGAACTCTTCTTAAGTGTAATGCAATTTGTTTTGTAACAGATCACAGTTTAGTTGATGTAACTTTTGCTTTTGGTTTACTTGGTTTGATGCCAACTGGTTTACCAACTTATTCTTCTGCCACTGATATAACATCCAAATCCATAATGATTTTGCAACAAACATTTACATTTGATAAATTCATTATTGACGATTATCTTTACAACTATGTAAAAGATAAGTTATTACCTATGTTTATTAGTAAATCTGGAGTTATTCAATGGCAATACAGCTAAAAAACCTATCATTAGCATCATTCGAATTATTTCCAACTTCAATTGGACAGACAACTTCTGCAATATTGAATGTTGTAGAAGAAGTACTAGCAACAGTTGTTTTAAATAAACTAGAACCTTACATTACGAAAATTGATAAAACTTTGCTTAGTTATATTAAAGCATATGAATCTATTCTGAAAAAAATTGGTGGTTTTGACTTATTATATGATGCATACACTTCTAGTACAAATCAATGTAGAAATTTATCACCTGATCTTATACATGATCCTCATATATCAGGTTACTTTTATTTTATAATTAGTTTACCTTCTTGCCTTAGAGATTATGTTCCTAAAGAAACAAATAAGTTTGTAGGTTTTCTTGCTACTGATGTTGGAAACTCAACATCTCAAATAGAAACAAGCCATCTGTTAGGTGTTGGTAAAAAAGTAAATTCAGTACCTGTATCTAGAACCAGTGATAACTCATTGAACGCTACATACTATGATGTATACAATTTAGCAGTTACACAATTTTTCCACAGGTGGCAAGATTGCATTGTTGAACCAAGATACGGATTTCATGTGTACAAGCATATTGGAGATTTTAAATCGAATGCAATAGTAATACATCAAAACAATACTGATAAAATCCTTATTGACATATATCTTGGATTGTATCCAACATCTGTTCCAACATTAGAACAATCTAAGTCTAATATAGCTTTAACACAAAAGACAATAACTTTTTCATATGATAAGGTAATACCTTCACAACATAGTTAGAATTTTTTTGGAGGATACTTAGTTATGGCCTCTTTAAGTGATTTCTTGCGTAATGGATTAAATGATTCATGTGAAAATCCTTATGTTTATGATCCATTTATTAAAGGAACATTCTTTGGATTTCTTGAATTACCTTCAGCTTTAGGTTTAGATGATTGGGCAACTGTATTTTCTAGAAATCTATTGTCTGTAACATTACCATCACCGTCAATTAGTGAATTGCAAGCAAGAGGTGTAGGTGGTTTATCATCTGTACATCCAGGTGAAATTTCCCTAGGTCATGATTTACCTGTAAGAGTTAGAGAAACATTTGATTTAGATGTCGTTAAAGGTCTTACTAAGTGGCATAACATAATAAGGAATTGGAAAACCGGTTACTCTGGTGTAGAATTAAGATCTGTTAACTACAAAGGAACATTTAGGCTTATCCTTACTGATCCATCTGGCAAGCATATGAAACTTGGTTTGAAATTCATAGGTGTATGGCCACCGAACGATCCTTTAGCAAACTTAGGTGCTGACATTAATGACATTTCAATTGCAGAATTAGATTACACATTTAAGTTTGATAGGATTTGCGAAATGGATTTCAATGAAGCTAAGAAATATCTTCAAGATCTTGAAGGCTAAAAATATTCAGAGAGGAGTGTTAAATCGC
>Ga0256833_1002008_pt1 | contig 14668 bp, 13 predicted proteins | sample 356284metaG_FD_190535 | JGI IMG/M metagenome (GOLD analysis project Ga0256833, IMG submission 190535) | Hydrothermal vent microbial communities from Mid Atlantic Ridge, Atlantic Ocean - 356-284 | ecosystem: Environmental > Aquatic > Marine > Hydrothermal vents | place: Atlantic Ocean: Mid...
GTTTCCTATCTGTAATTGCATAAAAAATTTAAACGAGGGAACTGTAAAACTACTTTTAAAGAAATCAGAAGACTTTGATGACAAAGAGATTTACCTGTCATTTAAGTCATTCATTCAGAGCCTTGCCTTTCCAAGAATTTTTTATCTCGAGTATACTGCTTATTTGAGTGATCAGCATGGAGATCCTGACAAGTGTGAAAAAAATTTTAGAACTTTGATAAATTTCTGTAAGTCAAATGGATATTTTTTCTATGCAGAAAGAGCCCTGATATCACTCGGCAAATGTATGATGAAGAGGAAAAAATACGATGCATCTCTGTCTGCATTTGAGGAACTAATTTCTCTTTTGAAAGTTTCAAATTCTTTATTCTTTGAAGCAGTTTCATATTACTATATGCTGGAGATCTATCTTTTAAAAGGTGAAAATGAAAAGATATATACAGTCTTTGACAAATTTAATGGACTTATGAAAATTCTGGAAGAAAAAAGCGAGAAGTTTAAAGACACAGAGCAATTTTTTGAGAAAGCGCCTTTGCTTAAAAGAATGATTGAATTACGCAACAAGATTGCTGGTGAACGATTATAATTTTTAAGCCGATAAAGGACACAAATGAATTCCGGTATCACGTGTAAGAGATTTTAAAAATATTTCAGGGATAGATACTGTCCAAATCCTCTCTAATCCAGCAGGGGGTGATATTAAGATGAGTGTCGAAAGGTAACTTCATAAACTCTGAGATGATTCATTTGACATCGAACAAATGTCCCAATTATAATTACATCGGCTTATGAAGGTTGACGAAAAATTAGCACAGGTATATGAGCCCATACTCCCATCTCTTGAAAAAGTGGAGGAGGAAATTCTTAAGAGACTGACGATAGATTATGATTTTCCTCTCAAAAAGTATATCGCGATGGGTAAGAGATTAAGGCCAGCCTCACTTCTTTTTATGGCAAGGGCGTATTCTGGGTTTGAAAGAGATGCTATTGTTCTTGCAACGGCTATAGAGCTTGTTCATGCCTCCTCTCTTATCCATGATGACATCGTGGACGAGGCTCAGTATAGACGCGATAATCTTGCGTTAAACTACAGGTTTGGTAATTCTGTTGCCGTTCTCGCTGGTGATTTTGTATTTTCCCGTGCTATTATGGCTACAAACGAACTAAGAAACCCTGATATAATGGATGTATTCCTGTCATCGGTTCTTGTAATGGTTGAAGGTGAATTTCTTGAGGAGATACTGAAATTCGAGGATAGATTAAAGGAGGATTTCTATTACAAAGTGATTTATAAGAAGACAGCGTCTCTCTTCGAGGCAAGCTTTACTCTCGGCGCGCTCTGGCGTGGTCTTGACAAAGAGATGCTGGATGTGGCAAGAAAAATTGGCTACAGCTTCGGGATGGCTTATCAAATTATAGATGATTGTGAAGACTTATTTTCTGATACGGATAGTGATATTGACCTGGAGAAAATCACACTACCGGTTATAGGAGCACTTATTAACTCCGACGACCATGTTAAAATTTCACTTGACATGGGGCTTGATGAGCTCAGAAAGTTTGTATTTGATAACAAGGGGTATGACTATGCCCTGAAAAAGTCGAGATTTTTCATCGAAACGGGTAAAAAATTGGTGGATAAATTACCGGATCCTGATGTGATAGAAAATCTTGGTAAATTCTTCGATTACCTTGACTATAAGAGAGAAAAAGTTTTAGAAAATGTAACCTCCCCCTCCGTTTAGAAATCCTTCAATATCTACTGATTAAATTTCTCGAGAGAGAATTTTCCATCTTTTAGTAACAGTTTCCCCGCCGTTGGAATTCTGTCATGTTCAAAAAATAGAGTATAATCATTCTTTATAAATTCGACATAAAGTTCTTTTTTCTTCTCAAGGGTATCAACGGGGAAATTATCGTAGGCCATAATATAGGGGAGTGGTACGTGTAGGCTCATGGGTACAAGATCTCCTAAAAACACTCCAAATTCCCCGTTACTTTCAACAATAACTATCTCGTGTCCGGCTGTATGTCCGCCCGTCTTAATAACTCTTACCCCCTTTGCTATTTCTGTATCACCGTCAAGAAGCTCAATTTTCTCCTTAAGAGGTAAAATATTTTCTTGCAGGTAGCTTGCCTTCGTCCTCTCATTGGGATGAGTTGCCCAGGTCCATTCTTCTTCCTGTACATAGTAAGTGGCATTGGGGAATGCAGGAACGAGTTCCATGTACTGGTTATAAATCGTGGTACCACCTGCATGGTCAAAGTGTAGGTGAGTTAAAATAATCTTTGTTATATTTTCTGGACCAAAGTCAAGTCCATCAAATGCATTTTTAGGATTGATATCGTATATTTTTTTGAGTTTGTCACTCCATTTGTTCCCTATACCTGTGTCCACAAGGATAAGCTCTTTGCCAGCTTTAATTACAAGAACATTGGTCCCCATAGGGATTCTATTCAGGTCATCACACTCAATAATTTTATTCCATAGAACCTTTGGAACAACACCAAACATTGCCCCGCCATCGAGGGCGAAAGTGCCGGCTGATAAGTGAAAGACTTCAAAATCACCTACTTTATACTTCATTTCCATACCTCCTGTATTTTGCAGCTTTCACAAAATGATGAAAAATTGGGTGTGGCCTCATGGGACGAGATTTAAATTCAGGATGAAACTGAACACCAATGAAAAATGGATGGTCCTTTAATTCTATAATCTCAACAAGATAACCATCAGGGGATTCACCAGATACAATCATTCCATTTTCCTCAAAGATTGATCTGAATTCTGGATTAAATTCGTATCTATGACGGTGTCTTTCATAGATAATATCAACTTTACCATAAATTTCGTAGGTTTTCGTACCGGGTTTAATTATCGCTGGATACGCTCCTTTTCTGAGGGTACCTCCATACCTTTTAATACCTTCCTTCTCCGGTAGAATTGTAATAATCGGAAAGGAAGTATCAGGGTCAAATTCCGTTGAATTTGCGCCTTTAAATCCAAGTACATTACGAGCAAATTCTATGGAAGCGAGTTGCATTCCGAGGCAGATACCAAAGTAGGGCATTTTGTTTTCCCTTGCATACTCAATTGCTTTGATCTTCCCTTCAATTCCCCTTTGTCCGAATCCTCCAGGCACAAGTATTGCGTCCACATCACTAAATTCTTCAGAAATATCTCTCATTTCCTCTAACTTCTCTGAATCTATGTACTTTAACTCAACCTTCACATTGTTAGATACAGAAGCGTGTACAAATGATTCTGAAATACTCTTGTAGGAATCTTTAACATCGACGTATTTGCCGACAATACCAATTCGAACTTTTTGCTGGAGATTGAGCAATGTATTTGTGAAATTTTCCCAGTCCGAGAGGTCAATTTTCTTTGACGGTTTTAGCTTCAGTCCCTGAAGAATATTTTCGTCAACCCTTTCTTTGTGAAGAATCAGTGGAGCTTGATAGATGGTCGGGAGGTCCGGCATCTCAACAACCCTTTCCCTTGGAACGTTGGTAAAGAGGGAAATTTTGTCTCTAATCTCATCTCCAATTGGCATCTCTGACCTGCAAATAATCAGATCGGGCTGGATTCCTATCTCTCTCAATTTCATGACAGAATGCTGAGTCGGCTTTGTTTTGAGTTCACCGATGGATCGTATATAGGGAACGAGTGTAACGTGGATGAAAAAGGTGTTACCCTCTCCGTATTCAAGTCTCATCTGTCTAATGGCTTCAAGGAAGGGTAGACTCTCGATGTCACCGACTGTCCCTCCGATCTCCACAATTATGACATCATCTTTATTCAATACAAGTTCCTTAATTCTTAGTTTGATCTCGTCTGTGAGATGGGGGACAACCTGGACAGTCTTGCCCAGGAAGACTCCTTCTCTTTCCTTTTGAATTAGAGATTCATAAATCTGTCCGGCTGTGGCGTTGTTTTTACGCGATAAATCCTGATTGAGAAAGCGCTCATAATGACCCAGATCAAGATCTGTCTCTGCTCCGTCATCAGTTACAAACACCTCTCCATGCTGGAATGGATTCATAGTACCAGGATCTACGTTGAGGTAGGGATCCAGCTTCAGAGGTCGTACAGTATAGCCGTGTCTTTTGATAAGTAGTCCTATAGAGGAAGTAGCTATTCCTTTACCAAGGGATGATACAACTCCACCTGTGACAAAAATATACTTTGGCATTTATCAATTATAAATCAATCGTTATGAACAAAGAAACATTTCCTGGATTGGTGGAATAATTCCAGGAGTCCTAAAATTTCCTGCTGGATTTGAAAAAAAATGAGACTTCGTGAGAAATATTAATCACTTTTTTGCTCAGGAAGGAATTCTGAAAAAGGTTCCCTCTTAAGAATAGGACGTATGATGATGCTTGACTCTAAAATAAATCCTTCTTCTAAAGAAGGAGAACAAAGGGAATGAATACCGCTAAAAGATATTCTTTCCCAGGAAGGTAGATTAAAGAGGCGTATGAGGCCCTCTTTATTTTGTGTATTCAGTTTAATAAAAGAATTTTTGAACAACACCTTACACACTTTGATTGTTATTATTGCTATGTGTTAAAATTTTAAAAATGAAAGCAGTTTTGAAATTAATCAAAAAGGACCTCGTCCTGACGGCCTCTTTTATCCTATTTGTAGTTCTATTGGTTTTATTTCCGAAATTCATCAAAAAATATCCAGCTTTTATTAACTGGAGAACAATTTTTTCACTGGCAGGATTAATTCTCATAACCACAGGGATTCGAAATAGTAACTATTTCGAGCAACTAACCGTCAGACTCTTAGGAAAGTTTCGTTCCGAAAGAAAACTTTTCTTGAGTGTTGTGCTATTCTCGGCGTTTCTCTCTACATTTCTCACAAACGATATAACACTTTTCATTATCGTTCCCCTAACGGTTAGTATCGCGCTTGCCCTTGAGAATGATATTGGTAAACTCCTTATTTTTGAGACTATCGCTGTCAATGTGGGGTCAGCCCTAACTCCTATCGGGAACCCACAAAATATTTTCATTTATAGACGCTGGGACGTGCCATTCGATGAGTTCATATTCAAAATGGCGCCTGTTACATTTTTGATGATGGTTCTCCTGTTTTTACTCGTCGTGATTTTTTCGTCGGGACGTAATCTAAAGATGAAGAAGGGAATCAAGACCATAAAAATCGACAAGCCCCTATTTTATCTTTCACTCGTAATGCTTGCCCTTTTCATCATTGCAATGGAGGTTAACATTGAGACTTACGCCTTTTTCATGGTTTTGATTATTTATTTGCTGGTAAGACGGGATGTAATTTATAAATCAGACTGGCTTTTATTGCTCCTATTCATAATATTTTTTGTTGATTTCGGTATCCTCGGGAATCTTGAAATTATAAGAAAATTAATGCACGGACTGAATCTCAGGTCAGAAAGAATTATTCTTACCACATCTGCAGTGTTGTCACAGATTATGAGTAACGTCCCGGCTGCCATATTTATGGCCAATTTTACTGACAGGTGGTTGCCCATAGCCTACGGTGTAAACATTGGAGGCAACGGTATAATCATTGCTTCACTGGCCAATCTTATAACTCTCAGGCTTAGTGGGAGGCGGGATTTTTTCTGGAAATTCCACATTTACTCGATACCGTTTTTTGTCCTGAGTTTCATTCTAACCCTTATTTTCATTATTCCGATTTTTCGATAACAGGGCTTATAATAAGCTTACTATGCCTGGAAGAAAGTTTGAGAGTCTCTCAGGAATACCAATAAAGGAGATTTACAGACCCAGGGATCTTGAAGGGTTTGATCCAGAGGAGAAACTTGGGGAGCCAGGGCATCCTCCATTCACACGTGGTGTTTATCCCACTATGTATCGGGGCAGATTATGGACGATGCGACAGTATGCAGGATTTGGATCAGCCGAAGATACGAACAAAAGGTTTCTCTATCTACTTTCCCAGGGACAGACGGGTCTATCGGTCGCCTTCGATCTTCCGACACAACTCGGGTATGACTCAGATCATCCGCTTGCTGAGGGAGAGATTGGCCGAACCGGTGTGGCTGTCTCAACAGTAGAAGACCTATCCATTGTTTTTAGAGGGATTGATCTCGGAAGTGTCTCAACTTCAATGACTATTAACGCAACTGCTCCCATCCTCCTTGCCATGTACATAGTTATTGCGGATACTAATGGTGTACCTCGTGAAAAGCTTTCTGGAACCGTGCAAAATGATATCCTGAAGGAGTTCGCCGCAAGGGGGAATTACATTTATCCGGTTGAGCCATCAATGAGGCTGGTGGGTGATCTTATTGAATTTTCCGCAAAGAATTTGCCAAAGTGGAACCCAATCTCAATTTCAGGCTACCATTATCGTGAGGCCGGGGCCACTGCTGTTGAGGAACTCGCGTTCACCTTTGCAGATGGAATTGCGTACGTTGAGGAAGTTAAAAAACGTGGAATAGATGTTGATAATTTTGCCCCGCGGCTTTCATTTTTCTTCAACTCCCACAATTACTTTTTCGAAGAAATAGCAAAATTCAGAGCCGCACGCAGAATCTGGTACAGAATAATGAAGGAGAGGTTTGGTGCCCGGAGTGAAAAATCCATGAGATTGAGGTTTCATACACAGACGGCGGGTTCGGCACTCGTCGCCCAGCAACCTTTAAACAATATCATCCGGGTAACTTTACAGGCACTCGCTGCGGTTTTAGGTGGTACTCAGTCACTTCATACCAACTCCTTCGATGAAGCCCTTGCATTACCTTCAGAGCTCTCGGCAACCGTGGCACTCAGGACACAGCAGATTATAGCTTATGAATCCGGAGTCGCCGACTCTGTTGATCCCCTCGCCGGTTCTTATATGGTCGAAAGATTAACTGATCAGATCGAGGAACAAGTGTGGGAACTTCTAAAACAGATAGACAATATCGGAGGTGCTGTTGAGGCAATAAAAACGGGATTTTTCCAGAGGAGAATAGAGGAATCCTCATACAAATATCAGATGGAAATTGAAAATGGTGAAAGAACAGTCGTGGGTGTTAATAGCTTCACAGTTGAAGAAGAACCCAAAATCGAGCTTCTCAAGGTCGATCCGGAAGTAGAAAGGAGACAACTTGAGAGACTCCATAGATACAAGAAAAATAGAGACCGGGATAAAGTTTTGAAATCTCTTGATAAACTGAGGAAAGCTGCGCTTGGTGACGAAAATTTGATGCCTTTGATCATTGATGCAATTAAGAACAGAGCAACTCTTGGTGAAATCTCTGATACTCTGAGGGAGGTGTGGGGTGAATTTAAATAAAATCAATCATATTGGAATAGCAGTTTCTGATCTTGAAAAATCAGTAACCATATTTAAGGAGCTTTTTGGCATTGAGCCGGAGTATGAAACCCTTGAGGATAGAGGATTAAAAATAGCTATCTTCCACCTTGATAATGTCAGAATAGAACTCACCTCCCCCATTCGACCTGGAACTGCTCTTGATAACTTTTTAAAAAAACGAGGCGACGGAATACACCACCTTGCCTTTGAAACGGATGATATCGATGCCACTTTGAAAAAATTTGAGGAGTTGGGATACGAAATTATAGATGGGCCAAAAGAGGGAGCTGGTGGCTACACAGTCGCATTTATGAACCCCAAACAAACGGGAAGAGTCTTGATAGAGGTTGTTGGGAAAAAGGAAAGATAAAAAATTTAAATGCAAAACTTGATATATTTTTAAAAACCATGTATATCGGGTATAAGTTAGGATCATTGAAAATTTAAAATCCCCCTTCGTGAGAAGGGGGATAAAGGGGGATGTTTACCGATGAAAAAATCCCCCTATTTCCCCCTTTTCCAAAGAGGGATTTGGGTAATTTTTTAAAGAGATTAGTAGGATAGTTATAACAAAAAGGAGTTGGACTATGGGAAAAACAGTGGTTGAGAAGATTTTTTTAAGGCATTCTGAAGAAAAAGATGTAAAACCCGGTGATATCGTCTGGATAGATATTGATGTTAGATCAGCGAGAGATTTTGGTGGCCCGAATGTTGTTAAAAATTATGAAAGAGAGTACGACGATTCACCCCTTGATGACCCTTCGAAGACCTTCTTTACATTTGACCTTGTTGCACCACCAAAGACCATAAAGTATGCCGAGAACCAGCAGATTTGCCGTGATTTTGCAAAGAAGCATGGCATTAAGGTATTTGATGTAGATTCAGGAATTGGTTCCCATGTGCTTTTCGAAGAAGGAATTGTTAAACCATACAAAACCGCGGTGGGTACTGATAGTCATTACAACATTCTTGGTGCACTTGGTGCATTCGGTCAGGGTATGGGAGACGTTGACATTGCTTTTGTATTCAAAACAGGTAAGACATGGTTTGAAGTCCCGGAGACGATAAAAATTAATATCAGAGGGAAAATTGAATACCCAGTAACTGCAAAGGATTTGACCCTGTACATTTTGAGGAAAATTGGCACGAAAGAGGCTCTGGGCAAGGCCATCGAATTCTATGGGGAGATTTTTAAAGACATGGGCCTTGCTGGAAGAATCACACTGGCGAGTATGGTAACGGAAATGGCTGGTATTATAGGTTTTATGCCACCTGGCGAAAAATTCTTTGAAGATTTAAGAAAATACCTCGGTGATGATTTTGAATACCCGGAGGCTGATCCTGATGCAAGCTATGCAAAAGAGATAGAGATTGATATAGAAGGAATTAAGCCTCAGGTGTCAGCACCTCCTCATCCCGCAAACGTTTTTGATGTTGATGAGCTGAAAGACGTTAAAGTAGATACAGTTTTTGTAGGCTCATGTACAAACGGACGTGAAGAAGATATAGAATCAGTTGCAAAAATTTTAAAGGGTAAGAAGGTACATCCTGGAGTCAAGCTGGAAATTGTTCCTGCCACCAAAAAGGTCTGGGGAAACCTTTTATTCAAAGGTATTTTGAAGGACCTATATGAAGCCGGAGCGATTATTGCAAATCCGAGTTGTGGAGGCTGTGCCGAAGGTCATATCGGTATGACAGGTCATGGCGAGGTCATGGTCTCCACTGCTAATAGAAATTTTCCCGGTAAACAGGGCTTTGGTAGAGTTTACCTTGCATCACCGGAAGTGGCCGCAGCTTCAGCCCTTTTTGGCAGGATTGCAAGTCCGTTTGAGGTCATGGATTAACACCTTTTGACCATATTTTTGTGAAGTATTGCGTAAAGTCTTTTGCAAGTGCTTTTGATTTGATAAGTACATTTGTTTCGTGGTTTTTAGCAAGACTGTAATAAGACCAGTTTGTAGAGCCGACGAGCACATCGGTTGTATCCACGATCAGGAGTTTTGAATGGGTGGTCTTTCCTCTTGAATCCCTGCGAATATGGATACCGAAAGGCATAATATAATCTATGGTCCTTCTGACCTTTCTTACAAATCTATTGCCAAGAAATCTTTCGCCTCCTTCGACTATAATCCTGACTCTGACACCGCGTTTCTTTGCGTCGATCAGGGCATTAATAAGTTGATTTGAAGGGCCTTTGTGTCCAGGATAATAGACGAGTTCAAACATCATAAGGTCAATGGTCTTCTTTGCATGTTTAATCTCTTTGAGTGCCACAGGGAAATACTCGTTGTCCAGAACTGCTCTGGCCGTGCAATTTGATGCGACTGGTTCATTTCTGCCTAACCTTCCTGCAATCAGGAAAAGAAGGAGAAAAAAGACGGTTACGATTGATCCCCAAAAGAGATACCTTCTCATTTAGAATTTTTCTTCTTCAAATCTCCAAGGTTCAGGATTGTTCCCTGATCAGAAACTATAACACTAATTTTATCTGAAATTTTGTCAACGTAGAGATATTTGATATATTCGGGATATTCCTTGAGTTTTCTGGAAACAATTTCAATTGCCTTCGCCTTGCCTTCGGCTTCGATTCTCTTTCTTTCAGCCTCAAGTTTTTCTTTTTCAAGGACATATTTCATCCTTTCGGCTTCCTGCTGGGCAATTTGCTTCTCTTCCACCGCCTTCGCAAAATCTGGAGTAAAATGAACGTCCCTCAAGACGATTTCCTCTATGATAAATCCGTCAGGCTCAAGAAGTTGTCTCACCCTTTTAAGGATTTCCTCCTGAATCTCTCTTCTTTTAGCAGAATAGACATCCATTATTGGATATTCAGAGATTACGTGTCTCACAACCGAGCGTATGGCGGGCCGGATAACTTTTTCATCGTAATCTGGTCCTATCCTCCTGTGAACTTCTATCAAACTGTCGGGATTTATTCTGTACCATGCAGTAAGATCGATGCCGACCTGAAGACCCTCCTTTGTGGGTGACCAGAGTGAATCATCGATATTCGGCCTTTTCCCCTCACCTTTACGAGCTGACATGGTGTATTCCTGCCGTCTCATGTCGTAAATATAGGTTTTGTAAATGAATGGGGGAACTATGGCGATACCCTCGTTGGACACTGAAAAGCGTTTTGTCAAAATGTTGAATTTCACCATTGCGTGCCCCACAGGGATGATTCTGACACTTATCACGATAAATAGGGCAATAATCAAAATAACAATGGGGAGTATAGTTTTAGGATTTATATAAAGTTTCCTTGCGGTGAATACCTGACCGGCTTTTTCGACGACCACAATTCTTGTTGATGTCTGGTAAATCCAGTAACCCACTCCCACGATTATGATGATGATCAATGCAATTAGAAAGCTACTCATACCGAATATTGTATGTCGACCTCCCCTATGTTGTCAAATTTACGAGAACGGTTTTTGAAAAATGAGGGATAAACCCAAGGGAAAATTAAAAATTTCTCTGAATCTGCCTCTTAACAAAGCAGGAAGATTTTGTAAGAATTCGAAATCTATCCTGACCTCAGAATTGTATCTGTTGAAATTGTGGGGGGAGGCTGTTAATATTAAAAACCGATGAATATTGGTAAATTCCTCGTTTCCATAGGTTTTTTTCTCGTCATTGTTGGGCTGTTTTTTATCCTGTTTGAAAAATTTATCCATATAGGCAGGCTACCCGGTGATATCGTTTACGAAAAGGATAACTTCAAATTCTACTTCCCCCTTGGAACCTCAATTGTGATTTCAATCATTCTGACCATTCTCTTAAACCTGATTATCATTCTCATCTCCAAAAAATGACCAAATTAGATGACTACGTGGTAAAGGAGCACCTTCTACCATTCCTCGGAGGATTTATGGTTTTAACCGTTATAATGATTCTTGATAGGGTCTTCGATCTCCTCGATCTTTTTTTGAGAAAGGGGATTAAATTCCTCATCGTTCTCAAGGTCTTTCTATATTCTCTACCATTTATTTTTGCTCTCACGATCCCGATGGCGGTTCTCATAGCGACGCTTATGGCCTTTGGTCGACTTTCTCAGGATTTTGAGATCCTTGCCATGAAATCATTTGGTATTTCTCTTAAAAGAATACTCCTTGGACCTATAGTTTTTGGCTTTTTGATTTTTGTTCTCATGTCTATCTTTAACAATACAGTTCTCCCGGAATCAAACCATAGACTGAAGAATTTGTTAATCGATATTCACGAGAAAAAGCCAACAGCACAGATAAGAGAGGGAGTTTTTACAAATATTGAGAACTTCCTGATTTATGTGAGGAGAAAGAACGAGAGGACATCGGAAATTAAAGATGTGATGATTCAGCAGGTTTTGCCAGACGGACGTGTGAGAACCATTTTCGCAAAGAAGGGCAGGCTCGTAAGTGATACCAACAAATTAGTCTTTGTCCTCGAAAACGGAGAAATTCATGAGACAGAAGGGGCGAAGCAGGAGCAGTACAGAATAGTGAAATTTAAGGAGCAGGTTATATCTGTGCCCGTAAATTACAAATTGATCATGCATGAAAGACAGTATCGTGGGGATAGAGAGATGTCCGCTTCACAACTTTATGAGAGGATTGTTGGGCTAAAAAATGAAATCAAGAGGTTTGGTAAAACGGACCCTGGAAAAGTAAAATTTATGAAAAAAAGAATTTCACAACTCTGGGTAGAGATCCACAAGAAATTTTCTATTCCATTTGCTGCAATTGCTTTTATTCTGATGGGAGCTCCAATCGCAGTGATGACCAGAAAGAGTGGTTTCAGTGCAGCCTTTGGCTTTTCGTTTTTACTTTTTATGTTTTATTACATATTTTTAGTTGGTGGTGAAGAGCTTGCTGACAGGGCGATAATTCCACCGCTTGTGGCCATGTGGTTCCCCAATATACTATTCATTGGCATTGGTTTATATTTATTGAAAAGAGAGGAGAAAGTATGATGGAGAATTTTAAAGCAGGATATGTTGGAATAGTGGGGCGTCCAAATGTCGGGAAATCAACCCTGATTAACAATTTTTTGAGATTTAAGCTTTCGGCAATATCTCCGAAGCCCCAGACAACGAGACACAAAATAATAGGTATTCTCACAGGTGAAAATTACCAGATCATTTTCCTGGACACACCGGGAATTCTGGACAGGGCCCGTTATGAACTTCACAAACTGATGATAAAACGTGCCTTTGAGGCCATTGAAGAAGCTGACCTTGTTCTGCACATCACTGAGCCTGTTTTGCCACCGAGTGAAATCGATTTGAAAATAATTGAGGAAATTAAAAAGAGAGGCAAAAAATCAATTCTGGCCATAAACAAAATTGACACCATCAGAAGAGATGAGGTTTTACCAGTAATCGACTATTACTCGAAACTCCACGATTATCTTGAGATCGTACCAATCAGTGCCCTGAAGCTTGTAAATACAGACGAATTGCTGAATCTCATAATCAAGTATATGCCAGAGGGTGAGCCTTTTTACCCACCTGATATTGTGACTGACAAGCCTGAGAGATTCTTCGTGTCAGAGTTAATCAGGGAAAAGGTTTTTTATCTCTACGGAGAGGAAATTCCGTACTCAACAGCGGTTCTTGTAGAAGATTTTATTGAAAACAGTCCTCATCATGGAGGCAAAGATTATATCAGAGCCGTGATCTATGTTGAGCGTGATAGTCAGAAGGCAATAATTCTCGGTAAAGGCGGGAGGGCAATAAAAAAATTAGGTACAATTGCGAGAAAGGAAATTGAGGCGCTTCTTGGACGACCTGTTTATCTTGAGCTCTGGGTTAAAGTGAAACCCAGGTGGCGTAAGGATATGAGGATTTTGAGTGAACTGGGCTACTGATGAAGAAATTTGCAGTAATAATTTCCTACCTATCTGATGGCACACTAATTTCTCTCGTTGTGTTTTTCCTCTTTTCTTCGAAGTATGAGCCAAGTTATGAAAAATCTATTGGATGGACACTTCTCACACTTGTGTTTTCAACGATTATTCCCTTCAGCGCTATTTACTATTATTGGAAGAAGGGGAGAGTCAGCAGTTTGCATTTAGACAGAAGGGAGGAGAGATGGAGGTTTTTCATTGTAAGTTTAATCTCCGCTGCTATTGGGGCATTTGTTCTAAATAGACTCGATGCTCCCCCTGCGCTCACTGTTTCAATGATAAACTACGTTTTATTGGCAACCGTGATGATGATTGTTACTTTTTTCTGGAAAATCAGTCTGCATGCGTCTACCGTGTCAGCCTTTGCAATGGCAATAATTATGGTCTTTGGTTTCAAATTTTGGTGGGTCTATGCTCTAATTTTGCCTGTGTTATGGGCGAGGTATTATTTGAGGAAGCATACAATTTCACAGCTTGTTGCTGGAACTTTCGTTGCAGGTATTATAACATTTTTTACGTTCAGCGAATTTCTTAAATAAGGAGGAAAAAATGTCGATACTGGTTGACGAAAAGACAAGAGTCATTATCCAGGGAATTACAGGAAGGGAGGGGTCGGCTCGTGCTAAGTTAATGAAAGAATATGGAACAAACGTTGTGGGCGGTGTGACGCCCGGGCGAGGTGGCCAGGAGGTTCACGGAATCCCTGTCTTTGACACGGTAAAGGAAGCCTGGGAGAAGGTGGGACCAATTGACGCAAGTGTTGTTTTTGTACCTGCACCTGCTGTAAAGGAAACTGCTCTTGAGGCTATTGAGGCTGGTGTCAAACTTCTGGTGCTTATCCCTGATAGAGTTCCCATTCATGACGTGCTTGAAATAGCCAAAAGGGCGGAGGAGAAAGGAGCGAAGTTTGTGGGTCCGAACACACTTGGACTACTTTCACCCGGAAAAGCGGTCCTTGGAATGATAGGCGGTAGAGCTGCGTCAGCGAGAGAATGGTTTAAACCCGGCCCTGTTGGTGTAACTTCAAGAAGTGGTGGTATCACATCTGCAATTTCTTATTATCTCACGAAAGCAGGATTGGGGGAGAGTACGATCATTCATGTTGGAGGCGATGCAGTTGTTGGTCTTCCCCATCCAGAAGTTATCAAGCTTTTTGAACAGGATCCTGAGACAAAAGTTGTTGTAATGTTTGGTGAAATTGGTACCACGCAGGAGGAGCGTGTCGCTGACCTTATCGAAAAGGGTGAGTTTACGAAACCAATGGTTGCCTTCATCGGAGGAAAGGCAGCCAAATCCGGTACACGTTTCTCCCACGCAGGTGCCATCGTTGAGGGAAACCGCGGCTCATGGGAAAGTAAAGTAAATAGATTGAGAGAAGCTGGTGTCCATGTCGTTGAATCATTCATGGACATCCCAAAAGTTACCAAAGAAATCCTTGAAAAAATGGGAGGCTAAAAATGGGTGAAC
>Ga0256833_1002009_pt1 | contig 14666 bp, 9 predicted proteins | sample 356284metaG_FD_190535 | JGI IMG/M metagenome (GOLD analysis project Ga0256833, IMG submission 190535) | Hydrothermal vent microbial communities from Mid Atlantic Ridge, Atlantic Ocean - 356-284 | ecosystem: Environmental > Aquatic > Marine > Hydrothermal vents | place: Atlantic Ocean: Mid...
ACCGGAGATACCACAAAATCAATAGTGATAACCCAAGGAGGCAAATACTATCTTCAAACAGATGACCAATACGGTTGCACCAATACGGATAGCATTGAGATAATACAAGTACCTGCTCTTGAGATAGAGGTAGAGACATCGGATGAAAGTTGCTATGAAGAGCAAGACGGGAGTATCACAATACGGTACAAAAGCGGGGGAATAGGTACAAAGACTTATTATCTGAACGGCGAGCCGGTAACACAAGGCAGTAAAATAAAAGGACTATCTCCGGGTATATACACGATAGAAGCGGAAGACAGTCTCGGTTGCAGTCTGATACAACAGGTGAAAATCAAGGCGGCACCACAAATACAGGTAAGCCTCGGAGACGATATCACGGTAGAGGATACAAATAATACTATAAATATAAAAGCAAATACGAATATTGATGATCTATCGCAGATAAGCTGGTATATAAACGGTGAACAGCAACAGAATCAGGAATTGGAATTTGCGATAAATCCCGTACAAAATACGGAAGTGATCGTGGTACTGAGCAATAGCGACGGCTGCGAAACAAGTGATACTATACAGATAACCGTAAATACAACCGCAGAGCTAAACATTTACATTCCGGATATATTCACTCCCGATGGAGACGGACTAAATGATATATGGATGCTTGGCGGCAGCGATCAAATACAGAGTATCGAATACATCGCTATCTACGACAGATGGGGCGAGCAAGTATTCCAGCGCCGTAACATCCCTCTAACAGGCAGCGGTGCCGGTCTGTGGGACGGTAGTTACAAAGGTAATCCGGTAAATCCGGGAGTATACCTTTACTATGCAGTATTCCTTACACACCAAGGCAAGAAGATAGAGAAGGCAGGAGATATTACAGTTATTAAATAGTGTCTGTCTATAATGTCCGATTTCTTCGTTATGCTCGTGTTTGAAACAGTCATTGACAAAAGTCAGCTCCTTGATTTCAAATATTTCACGAGCCTCGATCTCGAACATTATAGTTCAGGTTCCTGATTTTATGAACAGACACGAAATAAACCGGAACTTAGGTTAATAACAAGTATAAATTTCTATTTTTCATGTATTCTTTGCATTCTTATCTATCAACAACCAACTTCTGCGTTTCAAGCCATTTATTATCCTGATTATAAAATCTAATAAAATACAAACCGCTTTTCATATTTGAAATATTTATTTTATTTGACAACCCGGCTTCTTTGATTTTTTGTCCGACAAGATTATTGATTATATATCTAACATCACCGTATTCATTCCTATCCCAATGTACATAAACAGTATTGCCGGCAGGTTGCGGATACATTTCTATTTTATTATGAAAGTCCGGACTATCGACTTTATTGATATAATCTTTCCATTCAAGAGCCAAAATTTTCTTTACGTCATACATAGAAATGATATTGAAAAATGAAGTATCAAGTTCAAAATTATCATGTAAAATACCATTATCTTTTGCTGTTATTTCAATTGTAAGCAATTTGGTATGAACAGGAAATATTTTACCTAAACCCTCAAGCCAAATTAATTTCAACTTACCATCATCATTAAAATAATTGTTAGTAATAAAATTAGGTAAAACTTCACTTTTTACCAAATCAATTTTAATTTTATCAGGATTGTATTTAAAAGACATTTGTGCACCCCAAATTCTTTTCAAATCAAATGAATTATATATATCAATATGATATTTTTCTCCCTTAAATAATACCAAATCATCAATTTCTAAATCCGTGCTATCATATTCCTGATTTTTCCCATAACTTAAATCAACATCTCCCCGTTTGATCCCATAAAAATCATAATTGAGTCTGCCATCTGAAAAAACAATATTATTTTTACAATTATAAATATTGTTTGTGGTAGCATGATAGTTTTTATCCATAAAAATCCATACGGGATCTTCGTTAATACCTGTGTCAATTATTTTTTTCTCCAAAGATAATATATCCGAAGCACTTATCTTATTATCATTATTATCATTTGCGGCCAATATTTGATATGGAGATATTTCTTCCAGACCTAATAAATATTGTTGTATAAGCACCAAATCAGCAACATCAACCGCAGTAGAAAAATCATCGTTTTTATATGGTATAATTGTATCCCCGTCGCTAATATTAGCAAGGTATACACATCCGGATTCTTCCGTATATTGATTTTTCCACATTTTAACCCCCTGTAAAGAAATTCCAGTGACGGTAGTAGCACAAGCAAGAAAATCTTGCGCATTAATCACATGAACTTTTGTCCAACAAAAATTATTGTAACCTTTACCTGTAACTTTACAAAAATAAGTATTCCCAATATCCGAAACATTAAGAATATTATCATTTTGTATCTTATTACTTTTAGTACTATCATATAATGCAATTCCAAAAGAATTTTCACAAACCACATCATTTTCCAATACCATAGAAGGAAGAATTTCAATTGATTCTTGAGGTGCTATTTCAATATCAATTTCTTCAAGACAAGAAACGTTATTCCAATCAAACTTATCTTGGACTAAAATTTCAGTGATACAATCTTTATAATGATTAGCTAATTTATTTTCATCTGTAAAACTTTCCGGAGATACAGTACCAAATCCAGGGTCTTTGTCAAAAACCCTTAAATCAACCAAAACAGTAGAATCAATATCGGCACAACAAAAATTCACATCATCATCAAACCCAATATCAATTGTATCACTTAATGGATAATCTTCTCCATTAAAATCCATACAATTATCTTCCTGTTTCATCGACAGTCTTTTGACTTTAAAATACACTTGACTACAATTGTCATAAGAACCATTGTCAATTAAATCCGCAGATATTTTCGCACTTCCGGAATTTGATAAAGTAATCGTAATACCTTGACTGCATACAGGAACAGGCTTTATACTATCTACAACTGTAAAAAAAGTATTACATTTTATAGTATCACCTACCGAATCAATTTTTGTCAATTCCACAATATTTTTTCCAATATCATCACAATTAAAAGAATATTCCTCTTCTCCGTTGATTAAGATAACTTTCTCTCCGCTATCCACCGGAAGCAAACCGGCTTTTAAACTCACATCTTCATAATCAAGATAAACAGTTATATCGCTACCACATATTTGTGGACAAACAACCCTAACCTTAACTTTTACTTTAGATATATTTCCCGATTGATCAATTACTGTCACATAAACATCATTTTCCCCCACATCATCACAATACAAAAAAGAAGGAGAAAACTTCACTGTATAACCACAATTATCGATAATGGTATCCAATAACATTTCCTGATTCAAAGCAATAGAATCAGCATTATCATTTTGTAAGAGTATAATATCAGTTTTAGGTATTACCAACGGAGGAATTTCATCCTTAACATCAATATTTACATGACAGTTATCATAAATACCATTTTTATATAAAATATCAACCTCTGCAATATTTTCCCCCAAATCACTGCAGTCAAATTCAATAGTCTTTTTATTATTAACTAAAATCAAGTTCTCATCATCAGAATCTTTTACCAAATTTTCTCCATTTATTACGACTTGTCCGTTCATATCCAACTCAACAGACATGTAATCAATGCATAATATAGGTGACATTAATATATCCACTTCTCCCGATTTAAAAAGAGACGGAATCTCTTCTCCGGAATCATATACCATAGGCTTTGATTTTTTTTTATAACTTGAGAAATTTATTTCTGTTTTTTCATTTTCTTTACCGGTAGTTTCAAAGCACAAATCAAAGAGTTGCTTCTGATCTTCAAATATTATATCGGTATCGGCACGATTATACCACGAAACATATATTTCATTATTGTATGGAGAAATATCAAAATCAATATTGTCCAAAGGAGTCTCAGCCAAATTATCTATATACGAAAAATGAAGAATATTTTCATCCCAACTAATAGGGAAAGAGAAAGAATCTATACCTGTAATATTTTCAGAAAACATACCGATACATACATTTTCATCTTTTTTGATTTTTTTATTTTGAAAGCTAAAATACGGTACACTTTTATCAAATGGCATGACTTTCACAGTTAACCAACAACTATTATTATCAATACTAATCACTCCGACAAAATAATTTCCGGGTAAAAATACCGGATTATTTACATTTCCGGGTTTATATAAATTATAAGGTATTGTATCAAAAATCTTAACCCTATAATTATTGTAACAACCGTAATAATCTCCATCCAAAAGCATTTCAGGTGTTAATCTTACTCCGTATTCAGGTTCCAATATTAACTTGACAGTATCTTTACAAACTAGTGTACTGGATTCAAACGGGTAAGTAACATTAACAATAGAATAAGCAAAATTCAAATTACCTGATTTATCTTTCGCAATTAATTTCACAAATAAGGGATTAGATGATCCACAATCTATATATTCCGGATAAACTTTTACTGATATATCACTACAATTGTCATAAGATCCCAAATCAAACATATCAGGAGTTAAATGATAATAATAATCATCCAGTTGTATATCAATATGCGGTTTTATTTTTAATACAGGTTTTATATTGTCTTTTACCTTTACCAAAACTTTACACAACTCTATACTGTCCCCCTTGTTTACACTTATATTAAGCAGTTGAATACCTATATCTTCACAAGTAAAGTAAATGCTATCGCTACCAAATATTTTTACGTCAACATCATCATTACCGAAATATAAATCTTTAGCATAAAGCAAAGCTTGTCCCTTATCATCCAAAAAAACATCTTTTTGCTTTATACAACCGCTTCCAATATATACCCGTCCGCTTTTTGTCTGCATAGGAATTTCCTTTTCAATAGAAAAAAATCCCTTTTCATAACCAATATTGGTTTTAAAATCTATGTCGCTATATTGCCCTTCTTCACCAATCGCATCAAAGCAAACATTAAAAAGTATTGTATCATTTATAATAGGAGCATTACAATTGAATCCCAAGGTCAATAATTCATTATTTTTTTGATAATAACCAATTCCGAGTGAATTCTCTTTTATATGACTAAAAGATAATACAGTTGTATCCCAACTAATAGGCAATTGAAATCCTGAAATAGAATCATAATTATAAATCTTTAGAGGCACACACACTTGCTCTCCGGGTAATACAAATCTGTCTTTAAATCCGGCAATAACCGTATCTGCAATATTAGGGTTTGCGAATAAAATTTTTATCCTATTCTTATTAAAAGCCCCTTCCGTTGCTGCTAAATCCTTTTGCATAATACCAAGTTTTATCATCGCAATAGTATCAGCACCAAATATAAATGAAGAATTATTCAAATCCCCGAGTTTAATCGCTCTAAAATTTGCAACATTAACCGGGCCTTTAACATTCACAATTGCTTCTTCCTGTAAGCCTTCCTGCAGAGCTGTTTTTTTATTTATAAATGTTTGTCCTTTATATCCAAATCTCCAATTATCAAAATCACTAAGTGTCAATCCTAACATTATTCTTTGCATTTCACATAAATCAATAACATTAATTCTTTTGTCTTTATTAATATCAGCAGCGAAATATTGATAAACATCCTTAAAATCTGAAATTTTAAATATCTTTCTTTGTTCTTTAATAAAATCAAAAGGAGTTATACCACTTGCCTCCATTGACAACTGTTTTTTCACAAAGACCTTGTAGGTTCCCGTCTTAATACCATCAAACAAATACTCCCCTGATGTATTTACTGCAGTAGTCAAAGTATCTTCTTTGTCAAAAACATCAACCAAATTAGCAATTGCCCCCTTATCAAAGGTATTTGAATTATCAATAAATACTTTGCCCGAAATAATATGAAAAGGCTGATTATCTTCAACGATCAAATTAATTTTTATTGTACAATAATTTTTATTGTCACTTTTGTCCCACACATAAACTCTGATATCACGTGTTATATTGACATCCGTCCTAAAATCAATATAAGAACTGGATTTTTCATCTACAAACTGTGGATCAACTTCCGGGTTTGTATCCCAAAAAGTATATCTGAGCTTATTCTCAGGGGTCAATGTATCAAAACTTCCAAAATTAAAATCAATAGCATATATTCTTCTGACATGAGTACTATCCAAAGTAATTGTGGCTTCCGTAATACATTTTGCAACAGGTTTATCAAAATCAAACTGTGCATTTGCATTCATACCGAATAATAATGTTATAAAAAAAGAATAAAAATATTTCATGATCTTTATTTTAATTAATAAATTTTATGTTTTACGCCAATAATAAATATAAACATTTTATACCGTTCTTTCATAGCGATATCACCAAGTCTATATCTTATATTTTTGTAGAAAAACCCGGGTTGCATATACCAGACTAGATTATTTGGTATAGCAAAATTCAATACCATAGACGAATGAAATCCGGTTGAATAATACTTTGAATAAATATTTGCCAATCCGGAAGAATAGCTTTTCAATTTCAGTTCTTCATTCAAAATCTTTCCGTGAGAATACCTCAAAATATTGGATGACAATCCTATTTCCAAAGCAATATCTATCTTACGAAACCGGTATATTATCATACCTAAATCAAAAGAAATATCCAAAGCATTTTGATAATTGTGACCAATTGCATTGTATTTTTTTTCCAACATCACCCTTTGAATCAGTCCGTTTTCTATTTTTCTATCTTCCACTATTCTTTTTTTCCAAACGGGATGATATGCCATAACTGTTCTTTGAAACTCTAAACCGGCTTTGAAATAATATGATTTTGAAAACAAATACTCAAGTCCTGAATTTATCATCAATGCCGGTTTGGTATCTACTATGGAATTGAGATATTTGGAATATTCTCCGGATTTTTTATTCAATCCTATCGTACTAAAATCCAAATATCCCAAACCTATTCCATAATTTATAAGAAATACTTTGCTTTGGATTTTTTTGTGAAAAATCAGTATATCATCAAAATGCCAAGAAAGCTCTTCAGATCGTGTATCAGCTATCTGTTTCAATGAAAATAAATGGGAGCAAGCTATGATTTTTCTTTTCAAAGCATCGTTTTTATTTTGAGAATTTATTTTTCTTTTTTTCGATTCTTGTTTACTCTTTTTAGGATTTTTTTCGTGCTTTTTATCATCCGGTTCATATATAAACAACCGGCTTTTCGCTTTAGAATTTTTATAATGACAGGATTTTTTTTCAACATATTTTTTACTATTTTGATATGCTGTTTGATCAACCTGATTATCATTTTTATTTACACTGCTTTTTAATGAACTTAATTGAAATTTCTTGATATTTTCAATATCCGGAACCCATATATTAGTTTCAATCGAATCTTTCTTTACGGATATTTTCTTTGCTAAATGCTTATTTTCATTATTATTATTTCCCTGATTTATAAAAAACACCAACGATGATATTAAAATAAATATTCCTGTAATTAACGTTATATAAAGACCGGGGCTTTTTCTTTTTTTCTTCGGAACAAAAGATTCCAATGAAGACCACAGCCCCTCCGTATCTACTTCCGGCTCAAAAGAAGACATTTTATTTTTAATATTTATTTCATGTTTTTCAAATTTCATCACGTTGTTTTTACAATAGAAGATTCTATATTTCTCAAATAAATTTGTTGTATTAATTTTCTTGCTCTTGACAATTTTGTTCTGGAAGTACTCTCCTTGATTTGCAACAGATTAGCTATTTCTGCATGACTATAACCTTCTATCACAAATAAATTGAAGATAGCCCGGTATTGTCCAGGCAATTGCCTTATCATTTTCAATATATCTTTCTCATTTAAGTCAAATTCCACATCAGGTTTGACTTGACGGTTATTGATATCTGAAAGTTCGAGGATATCAAATCCGTTTTTTTGTTTTCTAATTGCCATAAGACACGTATTTACCGTAATTTTCCTCAACCATCCCTCAAATGATCCCTTATCATAATATCTGTCAATATTTTGAAATATTTTTATAAAACTTTCCTGCAATACATCTTTTGCAGCAAAATCATCTTGCATATACCTCATGCAAATCCCCATTAACTTGGGAGAAAAAGAATCCACCAATATCTTAAAACCACCCGGTTTTCTTGATTTACAGTATTTTATTATTTCTTTTTCTGTCAAAAGTTAGCAGTTTTGTCATTTCATGGTAATTATATATTGTCTTTAGTATACAGGCTCTATCTAAATACACGCCGAACTAAAAAGGCGGCATTTATTGTTTTATATGATGCAGATAAAGGATTATAAGATTTAATCCAAAATTTTCCTTTAAACCGTCCTTTTATCCAATCGTTTTTTCTTTCCCCATAAGATTCTATTTCAAAATATTCAAATCCACAACCATCATTACTATTCAAGCAATTGATTTCATATTTTTTATCATCAATAATCAAATTGTCAAAATATATATTCAATTCGGCATCATTATATTTTCTTGCGTTTTTACCAGAAAAATATAATTCAAGTATCATTTCTGCATTTTTTAAATCATATACGGTGATTTTTGTTCTTCCATCAACCCATTTAGCTTCAGTAGTAACAAAAAGTTTCTCATTTCCATCTATTGAAATATCAAAATATCCATCTTGACTAATCTCATTACAAGAAAATATTTTACTAAAATTAACATTATTTTCAACTATATAATACTTTTCCGAAACACCGGTATTTTTCCACAATTCATCGGCTACAAGGATATCCAAAATTTTATTTTTGTTATTAGGAATATTAAGAGAAATTTTCGAATCATCTACATAAAAATATTTTTTGCAATCTTCTTGATTCAAAACCAAAAAATTATTGGTTTCAGGCTTATTTTCGCAATTTCTTATCTCACCATTCAATTTAAAAAATGAAATCACATTGTCACCTATATCAAAACCCGGTATTATTGTTGTATCATCTTCTCCTATATTAAATTTTATTTCAAAAACATCCTCTGAAAAAATATTCATTTTAACAATATAATCCTTATCTATCGGTAAATGAGTAAACCACTTCCCTGTATTTGTGGTGTATACCCTCTGAATCAACTTGTCATTCAAATAAAAATCAACCGCTTGATTCATTAATGGTTTTTTCCCGGCAAACGCATTTCCTGTCACCAAATTGTACACGTATGAATTAGCAAGACAATAAAACCCGCCTTGTAGCACGGGAATATTTGAAAAACCCGATTCAACCCAAACATTTTGTTCCGGATCATAATACCAGATTTGGCAATCATCACAATCGCTATTATTAACAGATAAAGTCCCTTTATTCTTTTTTAAATTCAATTTATCTCCTCCGTTAGTGAATAGATCAAAATATATTGCTTTTTTATAATCCAACCAAACATCATTACCATTATTATCTTTTGCCAAATGCCCTCCTGGCAGAGACTCCAAATGTATTGGATCTGTCAAATCCAAAATAAAATATTTCATCATTACCTCACCTGTATAATCAGTATTTGATATTGTGTAAGAATTTGCTTCTATATCCAATTCAATATCTTTATCAAAATTAATAACACTATTTTCATCTGATGAAAAATTTTCTTCCAATGGATGTGATATAATAGTATGACAAAAATAATTAATTTCATTTTCAATAGGCTTTACCGAAAATTCATATTGAACTTTCTTATCAAAAATACTTAAAATAGTATTATTCTTATTTACGTCATGTACCTCAAAATGATAATAACCGCTATTTGTCGTAAAATAATTTTGATTATTAATTTTCTCAGTCAATCCTGTCAAATTATTACCATTTTCATCATGAATACTTCCCACAATATCTGCCGAAATATAAACAGGAGGATGATTTTTTGCCAATAGTTTTATATCATCAGTTATCACTATATCATCATAACATGAAAACAGATTCAATATTAATACAAAAACAAAGAGTATATTTTTTTTATCAATCATAGTAATTTGAGTTGCCGTTTATTATAAAATGCCTGCGGATAACAAATCGCTACACAAACATGTGTAAATTTCAATTTTTTATTTATACAATACAGGGATTTGTAAGACCATTATTGGAGATTTACATAATTATCAAGGCCGGACATTGATGCTGTATGGGAAATTTTTATCAAAAGCAAACAAGTGAAATATATTGAACTACAATGGATTTATTGTTTTTTTTTCAATAGGGATTCTTCCTCTGTGTTTACTGCAGTTTAATTTGTGTAATATACTCCTATCAAGATATATCCCGGAAATTTCATATAATTTGATACTTCAATATATTGTTCTGTCACTTTTAAAGATCTAAATTTTCTACCTTTCAAATTCAAAATATCTTTCCCTTTTATAAATAGAGAAAAACCGGAATTAATAAAATATCGAAGGTCTAAACTCCACAATGGATAAACCAATTTATCTTTTAAATAAATATTATTTTCAAAAGAGAATTTATTATTCAACATGAATTTTTTGTTCTTTATTTCAAATTCCAAATCTGGTTTATGGGCTTTAAAGTTAAAATTCTTATCACTGATATTCTGATTTGTAAAATTAAATTCATATCCTGCAATAAATTTCATATAGCTTGATATTTCAAAAAATAATTTTATTTTATATTCAAAATTAAGGTTTTGTATTTTTATTTGATTTTCCTTTGATATTTTAGTATTATTATATTTAAGATTAATATTTATTCTTTTGAATTTAGATTTAAAAGATTTATTGAAATTACTTATAAGATTTATTGTTTTGCTTTGTTTGCCAATTGATTTCCGTAAAATATTAAATCCCTCTTCAAAGCTATTTTCATAAATTACCGGATTATCAGTTACGGTGTAAGAAAATGTATTAATACTGGAAAAAGATTTGCTATTATCCATATTTACATAACTAAGACTAAGTCCTTTTATCTTTCTTAAAACATCAGGTGAAATACCACCTATAGTAATTGTCCTGCACTCATTCAGATATGAGGTATTAGAAATTTCATTAAAACCAAACAATGAATTTTTAAAATATATAGATAATCCGGTATAATTAAGTTCGGAAAAATTATATCCTATATAAAAGTTGTCATTGAAATAAGTAAACTCATTGGAATAATCATTTAAAATTCTCTTATGATTTTGAATTAATTCAAATTTGTTTAAAAATCTTATTTTCCCATAATTATTACCAATGTGCACATTCAAACTAAAAATATTATCTTTTAGTTTAGAATTTGCTTCTAACAATCCAAAATGATTGTCGGTTTTTGATATAAATTTTTTATTTACGGATATATATTTTTGAAAAACATCTATTATCAAATTTTTATTCGAAACATGTTTAATATGCAATGATACATTATGATTAAAACCGGTGTTTTCAACATGATTCTTAATATATAGAATAGTATCAGGAGAAAAATCGGAATAATTATTCTTTGCATTTCTATTTTCATATCGAATATCATAGTTCATAAGAATCATTATATCATCATATAATTTGTATGTCAATTTAAGATTGGGAGAAGATTTTAAATTTAAATATTTTTCTTTATAATTGGTAAAATATTCGTTTAGAATTATATCCTGAAAATTTTTCACTCCCGAACTCTTCACATACCTTAGCGGAAATCTAAATCCGAAAAGTATCTTTTTATAAAATTTTGTTACGGAAAATGATTCGTCAATCGCATTGAAAACCGAATTTCCGATTTTGTCACCCAACAAAACGGTATTGCTATATATGTAATTTCTATTCAACCGTGAGCTACTGTTTCTTTTTAAATATGCCGATAAAATCGAAAACTTAATGTTATTATTTTTCTTTTTTTTGTATTCAGTATTGAATGCACAAACAATATCAAAATTTCCAGATAAATCATTTGGCATCATAAAACCGGGCGGAATAATGCTTTTCATTCCATTATCTATCAATGTTTCGATTGGTGGTATTTGGAGTCTTAAAAAATCCATGAGACTCAAATCGCTTTCTCCTTTATTATTCAATTTTAAATATGAATTTATTCCCAAATGATTTTTTATATAATATATGTTTGAGCTATGAGAATATTTTTTATCATATCCGGCTGATGTTTCGGTAATAAACTTAATTTTATTCAACGCTCCTTTTTTAAGTTTAATATTCAAAGCGGTCTTATCGCTTTGAGACTTATTGAATTTGTCAGCCATATCTTTATAATGCCGTATAATTTCTATTTTATCCACATCTTTGGGAGTGAAAGACTGAAGAAAAAATTTTTGCCTGTTATCATGCAAATCTTTACCTTCTACCAATACTTTATCAACCTTTTTCCCTTTATAGAAAATACTTGTATTTTCCCTTATCTCAAAATCAGGAAGCTTTTTTAAAATATCTTCTACATAAAAATCCGTACTGTCTCTTACAGGATCTACTTTATACGAAATCGTATCACCATCAATGACAAAATCTATTTTTTTTGCCTTGATAATCACTTCTTTTAGATGAAAATTATAGGGATAAAGTATAAAATCAGGTAATACCGTATCAGGTTTGTTTATAGAATAACCTTTTATAATATCCCGGTAACCCAGATACCTCACTGAAATAATGATATCCGCAAATTTAGATATTGAAGCAGTCCACTTTCCTTCTTTTCCGGAAATAGAAAAATCCAGAATTTTGCTGGTATCTTTATTGAAAATCTGGATACTTGCTCCATCCAAAGGTGAATTGTTGTTATTTAGAATTCTACCGCTAATAGTAACCTGAGAATGTATGATGACGGGGAAAAAAATAAACACAAAATACTTTACCATAAAAGAGGTTTTATTCCGGTTATTCAGCTGAGGGGATTTAGAGATAAAGACTATTTATTATTATATTCTGACATCCACTTGAATATATAATCTTTTTTGTATTCTTTATACGATATTGGTCTTTTTCTGTCGGGTAACTCTATTTCCAACATATTTTTTGGAAATTCAATATTTACAGCTTCTGTTATTATTGTATTTTCAATATTCACTTTAAGTACCAGACCCGGTAACCCAAAAAACCATGAAGGACCGTCCGGCACAGGAATATCGGGGGTATACCATACAACCGCTTTCATGTCATCTAAAAAATTTATTATCGCTTTTTTACATAGATATCCGTTTATTGTCATCGTGTCTTGCTTTAGCTCTTTGGATATCTCATCAAATGTACGCTCCACTTGATAATCATCAGGAACAAAATCAGCAATCATTATTATTTTCTTTTTTAAAAAATCTTTATAATAATTCAACGTGAACAACACCGGTAAAAAATCAGCTTCGTCAGCCGATTCAAATTTTCTCTCATCATAAATATATTTTGATTTATATTTTGAATGGTATAATGTAAAATAATCTGTATATTTTATCAAAGATTGTTGAATCAGTTTATTCTTTATATTTTCAGGTAATTTTTTATATCTGCGATCATTCAAATCAATTTTTTTTTCGCTATTTTCATATTGAACATATTTAACAATAATATCTTGAGATATTAAAAAAAATGAATGCAAAATAAGAATAATCACGCCAATTAATTTAATCTTTGATTTCATCTGTTTTAAATTTAATTCCGGAAAAATATACTAAAATTTTGTAATACACTCAAAAAATTCCAAGAATATATTTAATCATATTTCTGTATGTATTATTTGATTAATAAAATTAATATTTGTTCTACATCAATAACTTTATTGTAACTACTCAAGTAGAATCATATTGCCTGAAAAAATTATCTTTTTGCACCAAAGTACAGCAATAGTTTTTGAAATAGCGCCACTATTACTTCGAAATATCAGCTTCTTTTGTTACAAAAATAGTTATTTTTAACTCAAGAGAATTCTACGTGAGTAGTTACACTTTATTAAAATTAAGAACAACTCAATTTACCTTGTACCATTACAATCAGCAACTAACTCATAATCCCCATTCAATTTTTGAACATAAGTCCTGTCACAAGGATTATTATTATGAATAACAAAATAAGATCCATCCAAATTCATAAAAATATCATCAATAGGTGCTATTTTATTTCTACTGGCATTTCCCGCGTTTAAAACCCCAACAACAATGAGTATTGTTATAAAAACGGAAACAAATTTTAAATATTTCATAAAAATAATTATTTAATAGTTAAAAAAATAAAAAGTCAAAAAAATCATATTAATTACAAGTTGTATAAATGAATATAAAATCTCCATTATCGTTTTCTACATAATAATCAACGCAATCACGATTATCAACTACAACTGCTTCATCTCCGTTCCGATAAAAAAATATTTTATCATTGGTGTTTAAAATGGAATTAGATGAAGAATAACTTAAAGAAGTAATAAAAATTAATAAAAACATTGTTGAAAAAATAAATTTAAAAACTTTCATAGCTATAATATTTTAATAAAGTTATAAAATTAACATCCAAAAGAATATAGAAACTCAAAATCTCCTTGCAGGTTTTCTCCATAAATTTTAACACAATCATTATCCCCATCATCAACCATTACAATATCACCGTTTTTATATAAAAAGATTTTATATTCGATGTTTGTAGGCTCATTAATAATCTCATTTTTATATGTAAAACTTGAAAAAACAGTAAATAAAATAAGAATGATAAAAAATTTTAAAATTTTCATAATTAAATATTTTAAATTAAATAAAAGAACATATACAAAATAAAGTTTTTGATATTATTATCAATACCATACGCAAAG
>Ga0256833_1002010_pt1 | contig 14661 bp, 10 predicted proteins | sample 356284metaG_FD_190535 | JGI IMG/M metagenome (GOLD analysis project Ga0256833, IMG submission 190535) | Hydrothermal vent microbial communities from Mid Atlantic Ridge, Atlantic Ocean - 356-284 | ecosystem: Environmental > Aquatic > Marine > Hydrothermal vents | place: Atlantic Ocean: Mid...
AGATTCTGCCGGTTACATATCCCCTGGTCATCTTCAGGTTCCCTGTTTTTTTCCATCCTACATGTAGGGGGCTACACAGGCGAAAGACAACTCTATAAGGCATCCAGCTCATGACCAATCCTCCGCCTTTGCCCCAAACCTAGCATATATAAGGGTCTGCTCGTAGAGATCGCGCACAAGAAGCAACTTGTCCATATCGTTAAGCACGTGCTCACTGAAAAATTCCAGCACCTTGTTTACATCTTCAGAAGGCGTCTCTTTTTCTTCAAAACCTGGGATACCGTAGCTGTTCGAGGCATCGTTTGCCCCACACAAAATATCAAGGAGATGTTTCCTGATGATGGGAGCGACCTTTTTTTCATCACTCGTGCGGGAGGAGAGGAAGAGGATCATGGCATAGACGCCCTGCTCCTGCAAAACGCCGAGGGTCTTGGTAACAAGCCTCTCCAGTGTATCCACCGGTTTTTTAATCTCGCATGCCTTAGCCTCTGCCACGATCTTCTGGGCATATTGCGCCGCGTGCCGGTCAAGGTTGAAAGGCTCGTTGCTCATTTGCTCACCTCGCTTTCCGGTTTACATGGATGCAGTAAACGCACACGTCCAAATCCCCTGGTTCCCATACCCCCGATGCCTAAGTGTTCCACCAATTCAAGGCCGGCAAGAACCACGTCAACAGGCCGGTCATCTTTGGTGCTCCCGTTTTTATGCCATTGACCTGAAATCGAATCGTATTTAGCTTTATCTTCCTCTACCCACATCGAGGCTTCGTTTGTCTTTTTGGAGATCTCTTTGCCATTGTCATCGGGCTGTAAGAGTCCCCATTTTTGAGCAAGTTTCTTGGCTTCCTCTTTAAATCCGTTTTGAAGCAAGTTGCTCCATTCCTCCAGCCTTTTCTTGCTGGGGAATTCTCCCCTGAAGTCATCTTCGACAATCTCAAGCCACATGACCGCAGCGCGGGGGATGGCCTCGTAGGTAAAAAGGGCCTTGTCCTGTGCAGCGCCGGTTTCGGGATTGATGCTCACAGATGTCCTCACTTCCAGGTTGCTGTTTATCAGCTGGGAAAATATCCTGTCCGTGACAACAACCACCCGTTCCTTCATCAGTCGGGGGACTTCGTCAAGATCAGATAAACTGACGTCTTTTGAGTTTTCCTTTTGAACCATCAGCCAACCGAGGTTTATATGATCCTGAGAAGTGAGCTTATCATCCCATATTCCTTGTCGGTCGCTTGCAGGCTCCGGCGGCGCATTCAGCCCGAAGCCCTTCAATGCAGAAGGGCAGGTAATCCATACAGGGCCAACCATTGAATACACGGGAAAGAAGAGAATATATGCGTCTCCGATGGAAACCATTCCTGAATGAGCCTTGACCAGGCTCTCACCCTTTACAAAACCGAATGTATAGCAAATGGGACATGTTGGCCTGCCGCAATGCCCTTCCTGGCCTGCGCACTGGATCTTGTTTCCGAATCTTCGTGCTGCATATTGACGAATGGCTCCGCTGAGACTCGTTCCCGGAATCTTTGGGATGCGAGTGCCGGGTTCTCTGACTATGGTATTATCGACTCCACCCAGTCGCATACCGCCTGTCCCGACATGGACGGGGTCGATGGTCATCAAAAGAATTTTGCATACATGAAAAATTTGGGTGCTCATATATTTTTCTCCTTTTTGTCGTTCGGCTTTTTCTTCAAGACTTGCATGTAAAGCTCCACCGCATCATTGACCCAGCCCCGGTCCGCAAAGCTGGCCCATCTATTCAGCCAATGGTCTTTTTGGTCATCATCTCCCCAAGGTATCCCTCTAGACCATTCAACATTTGAAAGGACGCTTCTACAAAATTGTCTAAAAGTGCTTTCAGCCAGGGCAATTCCGTCTTCAGGAACTGGTTGCCAAAGCTCGCGTTTGGCCTCAATAATGTCCCTGAGGGCATATATCTGATTTGTAGTCAGATGTTTCTCAAGGGTTGCCCAGATCTCTTCTTGAAGCACAGCCAAATCATCCAGGAGGTACGGTCTGCGCTTCATTTTTTTGTCCACCCTTGTCCCATCCTTATCATCGTAGGCAATCTCAAAACGCCTTGCAGATGAATCCAGCCATATCCAGTCAAAGGTGGAAGGGGCAAATTTTATCTCGTCTCCTGTCTTCAGGTCACCCACGTGAACCAGGTCACCCATTCTGCGCTTTCGCGTATCATTCGCGTTTCCATTAAATGCTTTAATAAGATGCACATAAGGATACCACTGGTCTTCCGTATCGCCGTCACCCATGTAAACCGGCACATGCCAGGTAAAATTCCCTGCTTTCCCTGCCAGTTTAATGGCGTAACATTCATCGTAATGTCCGTTTGATGCAGAAAGGTGTACAGCAGCAGGGGGCAGAGCGGCCTTAGCGACCTTTTCAACAACTTCGATATTCCATTTCACTTTGCTGTCTGTCTTGATGGACATAAGGCGCCTACCGGCATCAAGGACAGCCCTGAGGGGTGTTCGGTGGTGAGAAAACACGATGCCCAGGTGGAGGGGCAGCCGGTTTCTCACTTTGCCCATCTCCCTTTCATATTTCTCACGGATAAGGTTTGCCACATCCAGCGCATTTCGAGCAGGCACAAGGGCCATGAAGCTCTCCGGATCGGCAAGGATTGGGATTGCAGGGACGTATTCCGAAGCATCAATCTTTTTTACCTCTCTGATTTCTATGGTTCCCCACTCCTTGTCTTGAGAGCCATAACCCGTGGGCTCAAGGATTTTCACGTTACCTTGCAAGGACTTTTGGACCGACTCTTCATCCAGAAGCCTGGCCAGGTATTTCAGGTTGTCCGCAGTAATGAAACGGCTATTCTCAGGATCCCAAACCACGTTCAACTTTATTCCTCTTTTAAGGAGCAGTTCATAGGCATGATATTTTCCAGGCCTGTTGTTATCCTCTGGATCGTATGAGCTTCGTTCTCCTTTTATCTCGAGACGCTTTTGCGCCTTATCGACTGTTGCTTTAAGGCCGCCTTCCTGTATTTCCTTCCAGAAGCCTTTCGTGGTTTCCCAGAGCCTGCGAAGGCGGGCAAAGGATTTGTTTTCTACGCCTCCGGTAACTTTCAGATCTTCTTTGGACTTAGATGATTCAATGATGAAAGGATGCTGGTTACCCCAACAAACAACCCTTATGAATCTTTCTTTAGCTTGGGGATTTCCGGGCCGGACAAGATTTTTTTCGATTATTTCGAAGTCTTCACCCAGGCACTTGATTACAGTCGTATCGGAAAATTTTTCTGTTAAGTCTTCTTGAACTTGGATAGTCAGGTTTCCATTTTCATCGATTTTGAGATCCTCTATGTTGAACTTAGCTTCCCGGGGCTCAGAGGTCTTTAAAAAGGCATTTTTAAACCTGGTTAACTTTTCTTCACCTACAATGTCTTGGTTTCTTTTATTCCATGAATATTTCTTGCCCTTAATTTCAAATGCGTGATCCTCTTCAGGCAAGGAATTTGGATCTATAAACTTTGGCTTATGATGCCACTTGGTCGACTTGGTCGACTTGCTATTACTGGGATACTGGATATTTTCTGCATAGCTAACCACTGGCAGCCGCCCCGCCACCAAGGCTATTCTTCCATTTTCATCCGCCACCTCATCCACCCAGACGGTGGGTCCTTCAAGGTTTTTTACCCACTTTTCAGCCACCCCGCGGCGCCTGTCCATGCAGATACAGCATATATTCCTTGATTCAGCCTTTTGGCTGTAATATGGCTTATTATGTTTGTATTCGTCTATTTCATCGGCCCCGGAACCTTGCGGCCTCATACCGCAGGCCTGGCATATCTCTTTTACATTTCCATCACTCCATGCCCTTGAGATGATTTCAGCGGAATTCTGTATAAACTCCGGTGGTCGCCTTATTTTTTTGGAAATATAGCGCCCCATATATATACCTGTTTCTTCATCTATCTTTCCTGTGAGGCTTTCAGACAATTCCACTTCCGGCATAATGGCAACCGGTTCAAAAAATTTAATGATATGTCCTTTTATTCCTTGATAAAGGGGTTCTGTTTCATCCATGTCGGGGTAAATGAAAAGGCTTCCGTTTTCATCCCGGTATATTTCAAATACCAAGGGCAATCCCTCAAGATAACAGCGAATCTTATCCAGGGCCTTTTTCATGAGTCTGCTGCGAACCCGAAGGTCGGCGATTGTTGCCGCTTCTTCAAGATAGAGAAGCCCGTTGGTTCGGATGGAAAGTATGCGCCAACATAGGTTGCCTTTGGCAAGTTGGGCATGATCCGTAGATTTTTGGTGCAGGATGTGCGTAAGCGCCTGGGTAATTAAAAGGGCGGAACCAGTACACCCCATATCCCAGATGGTGACATCGTTAACAGGCCTTTGAGTATCCGCGATGGCCTTTTCCAGGAGAGGGCGAAGAGAGGTTGAAAACTTTTGAAATGGAAAAGGTGTTATTATGGGATTGAAAAAAGATTGAATTATCTTTTCTACGTTAGTTCTATGGCCATCAATATCTGATGCATTTAAAGCAGGCCTTTCCCACCCAAAGGGCGTGGCCAGGCTAAGATCACATGGATCTTTCTGTTGCAATTTATAAATGTCATCTTTTTCCCCGCCGGAGGCAAAGCCGTGGCAGAGATTCATGAGGTGGGTAAGGCGGGAGCCGTCCGGGAAGATGCACTCGATCCCGTAAGTCTTCCCGTTGTTACAATCAATACCTTTTCTATTTTTTTGAGGCTTATACCATGGCTCGTTTACACCAAGATATTCAAGAAGGTCACCAGGACAATATGGACGATCATCAAAAGGATGGAGGAGGGAAAATTGATTTGTGGTGAGGGCGTCCTTGGTAGCCTGTTCAAGGATATCCGAATCGCTAAGATTTGCACATTTTTTCCAAAGACCAAAAAGAACAGATGAGCAATGAGGCTCTATCAATTGAAGCACATGTTGATATAAATAAGTATTTTCTTCTTTTCGTATATGTTTTTTTATAAATTTAGAACTTATCTTTCCCAGATTGTGGAGCATTGCTCCTGCACCGGCCAAAAGGAGTGCCTTGCGAATTTTGTCAATAGCCGACAATTTGGGCTTACTGTTCATTTTTTTCTTTCTCCAATAATCGCGGCAGGTTCTTTGCCGCAGCTTGTAATTCATCCCAGTCTAAAAAACTGCAAAGAATGACAGGCACAGGCACCTCTTTCTCTTTTTGCCTTTCATGAAGCTCTTCTGTTTGAGCGTCTTCTTGCTCGGATAGGGCCTTTCCTTCACGTTCCCACCAGCCCTTGGCCTTGGCGTAAAGTTGCTGGTTTTTCTTGGTATATTTTTTACCACGGCTTTTAAGGCTTTGTTTGTATTCCTTTTTGTTTAACATGCTTCCGTCGGCAGCCTTAAATTCGTCCAGCAACCGCCCGGGCGCGCTCAGATAGCGCGGCAAGCTCGTTACTTGAGGTTCGGCCGTGGTTTCCGGCGCTTTTTCTTCAGTATCTTCCAGCCCAGCCACTTCCAGCTTGCCCTTGCTCAGAGGTTGAGCCGCGCGCCCAAAGCCGCTGCTGGTCTTGGCTCCGAAGCCGTAAACGGTCATCATGGCCCGGATGCCCTTCACCAGTTCTGTTAAATCTTCCATGGAATCTTTCGGGTTGATATCTCCAAAAGGAAGATAAAGCGCCCTGAATTCACCTTTTGTCTTTCCCGGCACGCATTCAAAATAGATAGGCTGTTTCCCTGTGCCTTTGTCCCTTGCGTGAGGATTGAGCACTTCAATGCCGATTGAGTCAAAAAAGGTGGGATAGAGGTACAGGCGACCGACAAAACTTTCCGTTTTTTTCAGCAGTCCTTTTTGATGAAGAATAGTACTAAAATCCTCAGCCGCCTTGGCAATTTCATCTTTAAACCTTTCGGCGCGCTTTTTTTCATCGCCTGGCTTATCGCCGCACCTATGCCGGGCCAAGGCCATGTTCAAAAATGCCCCGGCTCCATCCTTTTCATTGCCGAAAATACGCCATAATTGGACCCGTTTATCCAGGAATTCTTCTTCGTTCCCATTATCCTGAAGACCAAAAACCAATTCCTGAAGCATTGCCGCCCTCAATGCCCCCTTCCACTGGCTTGAAGCCACATAAGGGATCTTGAAAACCCATTCTTTCTTGACAGGATTGTCAATTATATAGAAGTCGGTATCATCCCGGCTCAGATATGGTTTTTCCAGCTCGAAAGTGAAATGGATGGACCAGGAGCCCTTGGGAAGCGCCTTCATGTCAATGGAAGTGTGACCTATGCCCAGTTTGCTCAGCCATTTTCTCCGATCCCTTAGAGCGGATTTAAAACATTCTTTTTTGTAGAGATTCACAAGGCCACCGGGGCTGGTTCGCCTGCCGGCACGGGCATATTCCTTGCTCGGCGTATTAACCGCCTGGGCAAGCAGGGCAACCCTTGCAAAATAATCAGGGATTTCATCCAGGTGCGGTAGATCCTTCGGGGCCTTGCCTGCGTGAGAAGTGAGAAAGGCAACGGCTTCCTGCTGCGTAAACTGATCGAAAAGAACAAAATCATATCGCGAAAAAAAATCATATTTCATACGATTACCTCTGATAATTCCGGTGAGTTGACCGCCATTTCCAGTGCTTCAATAATAGATGCAAAAACCTCTTTATGATTACCGTGTTTAATAATCCGATCCATCAATATGCTGATAAAACATTTTTCATCATCGCTTCTTTTGATATATAGAAAACGTGTGGCAAACATGTATGCAGATAATATATCTTTTTGCTGAGGATTAACGCCATGCTCTTTTAAAAGTAGCGGTAGTTCTGAAACAATCATTTTTTTAACTATATTTTGATCAAATTCACATCTTGATTCATTTTCAATAGAAAATCGGCTAATAATTCTATCCTCTAAAGCCCCTGCCAAAATATAGTCTTCTATTTCTGCGTTTGAAAATTCATCTATGTATTCTTTTAGTTCGCTGAGTCCTTGCCTTTCAGATATGTGCAATATTGTGGTTAAATATATGTCTTTGTAGTAAAATTTGTATATGTTAGAATATGTTTGATGTTGAATCGGCGGTATCCGTTCGCTTGTATTTATCTTGTTTTTTAGATTGTCATTTATGCTCTTGCAAATACTTTCTTGTGTTTCTCCGCCGTCCCTATCACGAAAAATTAATATGGTAGTCGGCTCATCCGGTTGAGGCGGATATGGCAGGGGATCTATGACTATTTTGTTGATTGCGCTATTGATATTTCGCTTTCCTTTACATTTATGAATCTTTGCCTTGAGACTTGCTTCTTTCGTCAATTTTTCAATTATTGTTTTGTCAGTTGGTCCTTCTACGAATATTTTCACATTTGCCGACATTATTCTGTCTCCTCATTGTGTTTGAATATATAACGCAAAGGAAGGGTCGAATATTCCCAGAAGCGTGGATCTTCTTCATTTTGCATCCATGACAGCAGGCTTTCAGAAAGGAATTTTGAGCTTATCAAGGTTGAATTTTTTAACTTTAATCTGAAAAGACGGAAATCTTCTTCCCGAATTTTTTCATTTTGCAGTAACGATACCATTGCCGCACATACTTCCATGCTTTGAGTGGTGATGAACAATTGCATTGGCTTGTCCCTAAGAAATGTTGTCACCACCTTCATCAGGTTGAACAGCGCTTGCGGATGCATGAACAGTTCAGGGTCTTCCCACAAAAATAATCCTCCCGGATGTTCTTCATTTACGGTTTCACAAAGAGCGGAAAGGCCTGCAATGACCTTGAACGCATGGCGGGCTCCGTCTCCGAAGGAATCAATATGCAGCGGCATGTTCCCGGGCAGCCTAACCGAGCCTGTCATCATGCCTTCCCGCCTTGGCGAAGGAACAAACTCAATGCGGCAGTCTTTCATGTCGGCAAATACCTGTTGCATCCCGTGTGCGATTTTTTCGTACCAATCAGGTATCTTGTAATAGGCAAACTCAAAGAATTCCTTGAAGAAATGTCCGTGGGCCGTATGAAAGTCAAATAAAAACACCCGGTCCGGATCAGGGAGCCTGCCTTTCAGTATCCATGCGGACACACCCCTCCCGTTATTTCCCTGAAATATAAGGCTTTTGTGCCATTGAAAGGCAATATGGGCTTTTTCTTCCTCTTTCAAGGCGTCTTTTAAAAATTCAGGAAGCATTTCTTCGGGCAGCAGGGCGCGCGGGTTTGTTTCTTCTTCGTCATCCCCAGAAGGGGCGTCAGTATCATCACACGAGAAAAAGGTCAATGTCCGCCGATCATCTTCTGTAAAACCTCCGTATTCCAGGGTTTCGCTTTGCGGTTTTATCAGTCTGAATTCACGCAGGAAATGTGATTTTTCCAAAAAATCGAGCCGGCACTCAAGGGAGCCGTCAGGCGTAAGCTTACATGGAGCAGTATCCCAGCGCTCCTTTTCTCCGTGACGCTTCCACAAGCGCTCCATGGGACTATGAAAAACGAAATCAGCGCCCCTGGAGACCCGGACAGGCACAAGCGTTTCATCTTTGCCCATAAGGTTGCATTTTTCGCCGCAATTTCCCGATAGATAAAGGAGTTCCAGCAGGGCTGTTTTGCCGGAATTGTTGGGGCCCACCAGGATATTGATTTTCCCGATATCTTTGAGATGACCCCGGCGTATGCCCCTGAATCTGTGAATAAGCATCTCGTTAATCATTATTGGTTCTCCAGGAGTTTGATTATGTCTTTTGGTCTGTGAGTTTTCCATTCCCCGCAATCGGGAACAGCGGAAAAGCTTGCCGTCTCTGCGTGCAGTATCCGTTTCAGATGATTTATATCGCAGATGGTTTGCCAGAGTCGCCGGATATGATCCGGGTTTATATTTTGATCCCTGTCATCCTTCGGCGGCAGCCATGCCCAGCCCCGAACATGCCAGGCTCCTTTCTGAGAAAAGGCCCAGCTTACAGCCAGCTTGCTGCGTATTTTTAGTTCCTTGCCTCTGGATGTCCCGAAAAAAAAGCTATCCACCCAAGCCGGTCGGCTCCGGCTGTTGTAACGCCATTCATTGCGTATCGCAGGCGAAACCGGAACCATATTCTTTTTAACCGCGCTTTTCAGGGCGTAGGCTGTTTTATCCGAGCCGAACAGCCGTTCCAGGCCGTTTACCCTGCTCCACCAGTCATTGTTTGAAGGCTTGAAAGAAAAATGGAAAAAACCAAAATGGCGGAGGTCCGGGAGCCCGGCTTCTCCTTGCTGCTGGCCGTCCGTATCCCTCCATACAGCACTTCCCGCCATGCGTGCCACATCCTCTCTGTTGGTGATCTGAAACAGGCCGTAGCCATGTTGTGTCTTTGCGCCTATGGCCCCATATTTTTCAAGAAACAGAAACAGGCTCGCAATGCGGGAGAGGGTCTTTTCATGGCCGGACAGATGAAAATAAATATCTCCCGTCCTGCCGGAGCTGATATACCATCCTCTAGTTCTGCCGGGGGGGCGCACATTCAGGATGATGTTTGTATCGGCCCACGTCGGCGCGGTGTGATCTTCAATGTAAAGGGAAAAACGCCTCTTCCATCCAGTTGCCCCGAACACCCGGCAGGCTGTACAAAGATTTGCGTATGTCAATCGCTCTTCTTCGCTTTTGTCCATAACTTTCTGATATTCTTTTTGATCAAATTTGCAGAGAGGCGTTTTCCTGTTGCGGCTTACAGGATCACATGCATTTCCACCCAGTCCCCTCACAATAGCCTCGTACCACCACCTGAGGCTTCCGATTATGCCGGTTTCGTGGATCCGGTCCATTTTTCCGGTTTCAACCCCACCTGTCCAAAGCGGCGTTAGCGTTTGCAATTTTACAGTAAGCCTATTGGTATCCATTTTTAAAATCCTCTTTTGATCCGTTAATCACCTCATACCTCCCAAGCCCGAAGCTGCTCCCTTTTCCCACGTGCACGTATTCCCCCAGCCTGATCCAGGGCCAGAAGGGCTCAATGTCCCCTTCGTAGGTTACCTCTCCCATGACTCCTCCCATCTTCATCTTGGTCTTCTGTCTGCTTGACCACCTCTGCCAGTCCTTCCAGTAGAGTGAATGGTGCGCGACCCGCACCTTTCGAGCCTGCCCTATGAGGGTCTTGAAACTGCTGTCATCCAGCTTTTGATCGCAGTGAAAATAGGAAAGCAGGGATATGCGCCTTAAAAGGCTTCTGAACAAAATGTGAAATTCCAGGTTTTTGGTGAAGTGACCGTTGTACTTTATCCTTGCAGGGGTGAGAAAATGGATAGTCAGCCTTGAGGGAGGTGGTTTGGAGAGGAGTTCTGCCCAGTTATCAGGTTTGTCAGGGGGCCTAAATACCTTTATCTTGCCATCGTAAATAGTACATGGAGTTTTTGGCCTGTTATCTGCCAAGGTTGCGCACCTTACTGAGCGCAAGGAGAATTTTTCCTTGTTACGCCCGATTCCAAGGCGGCCGAATTCTTCGAAGGCATAGATGAAGTAAGGCAGGAAATCCACTGCACGGCCCACCAGGGTTAGTGAGAAGTCAAGGGCATCCTCCTTCAGAAAATTCCGCTGCCGGGTGAGCGGGGGCTCCAGGATGAAGGGATGGGGAGCTGCAGTGTACTTGCGCATCATGCGGGAGTCATCGGGGATCGGGGTTTCGAAGACCCGTGAATAGACACATGAGTGCCGAAGCAGACAGTCCGGGCACCACCTTTTTCTGGATGCGCACACCACACGGCGAAATGCACGGCCGAAACCACCTCTTAGTGTCGAGCCCTTGTAGGAGGGGAGACAGAGTTCTGTAGCTGGTTGGATTGAAAAAGAAAAACGTTTAAAAGCAAAATGATTCAAGAGCGTCCCCCCCCTGGAAAAAGACGCCGAGTGGCGGGTAACAAGAACAACATCACCCCATCGCCAACCCTGTTAAATGGTATTAAGCCATTTGGTTGGCTGAGGCAATGTGTCCTGTAAAAGTCATTATAGAATTGGTAGAAAATTTCTTACGATTTGTCAACACCATGTATCACAAAAGTTGAACAAGGCCTACAATCAACCTGAGCCATTCTATCAACCCAGACTAAAAACCTCTCCTATACAAGATGGGTTTACATAACCATACTACCCCATGATCATTAGGGCCTTGGTAAGGTCTTGACCCATGGTAGAGAAAGTAACACTTGCAAATTGACCAATTGGATACCAGGGGGATCTTATCATTTCTAACTACCGGTGATTACCCGTGATCTATGGATTAACCCATGGGCTGGCTAAATCATCTTCAAAACAAAAGAGTCCACATCCCACACCCTTTCCTTTTTCCCACCTTTCCCCTTCAAAAGCTCGTCTTGAAAGGTTGGCCTTTGTTCCTGAAAGAATATACCAATGGGTATTGGCGAGTTGTCCTGTTGGTAGTTCCACCTTGTGGCAAGTTCCATTGCCTGTTTCTTGTCCCTTGGTCTCGACTCTTTCTCCTCGATCTCGTAAACCAACTCATTGTAATAGGAGTATGTGTTGAAAAAGGTGTAACAAGGCTGAAGCACGTCGATGAATGAAAAGCCCCGGTGATTGATTGCCTTTATAATAAGGTCCTTTAGATGAGAAATCTTACCTGAGTAACCCCTGGCAACGAAGGTTGCACCAGAAGCGAGCATCAATTCCAATGGATTTAGAGGTGGTTCAGGACTGCCAGCAGGCGTAGACCTTCCCTTAAACCCCTCGGGACTGGTGGGGGTAAACTGCCCTGTGGTGAGTCCATAAACCCTGTTGTTGTGAACGATAAGGGTCACATCTATATTCCTTTTTGCGGCAAAGACAAGATGAGCGATTCCTTCACCGTATGCGTCCCCGTCACCGGCATGACCTATCACCGTAAGCTCAGGATTTGCCAGCATTATCCCAGTAGCAGGAGGCAGCACCCTGCCATGTAGAGAATAAAAACTGTTGACATCGACATAATCCACTATCTTGGCATGACATCCTATGCCAGAGACGAGCACCACGTCTTTTTCTTGAAGTCCAGAATCAAAGGCCTGGGTAAGTGCCCTTTTGAGGGCTGTAAGAATGCCAAAATTGCCACAGCCAGGGCACCATGTATTTTCTGCATATGTATCCAATTCCTTCAGGGATGCCACTATATCACCTCCTCGAGACTTCTTGAAAGTGTGCTTGGTGTAAACGGACGGCCATCGTATCGCAGCACGCTTTTATCCAAAACGATTCCATGGCACTTGAGAAGCGTCGAAAGCTGCCCCGTAGCGTTTGCCTCTATTCCTATTATCTGTTTCGCCCCCCCTATGGCCTCCTGGAATTTTTTTTGTGGGAAAGGATCAAGCAGTATGGGCTGCACCACCTTTGCCCCTATTTTCTGCGCCGCCTCTATGCAAGCCCCTTTTGTCGAACCCCAACAGACCAGGCAAATATCCGAGTCGTCTTGCCCGTAAATCTTTATCGTATCAATATCCTGAAAAAACTTTGAAATCTGCCCTTTTTTCCTCAGACGTTTTTCCTGCATCTTTGCGATAGCATCGGCATCTTCGACAGTTATCCCATATTCATCGTGTTCATAGGAAGTGGCCTTGACCTTGCATTCCTTCGTTCCTGGAAAGGCCAAGGGAGAGATGCCGGTTTCGGCAATGAGATATCTCCTATATTTGCCCTCCCCATTCCAAAGGATGGGCTCAAAACGCTCGGGTAAATCCAAAGGCAACTCAACGGAAAACAGGCTCTCACTAAGATGCTTGTCAGAAAGGAGAAAGGCAGGAATCTGACAACGCCAAGCTACGTCCAGACATAAGGAGGCCCACTCCAAGGCCTCGTTGGCATCCCCTGGAGCAGCCACCACTCTTGGGAATTCACCATGACCGGAGTGAAGCACAAACATCAGATCTGCCTGGCCTGTATAGGTCGGGACCCCTGTACTCGGACCAGTCCTTTGACACTCTATGAACAGGAGGGGAATCTCGGCCTGACCTGAAAAACTTACTGCCTCGGTCATCAGTGCAAATCCTCCACCCGAGGTGCCAACAGCCGTACGTTTCCCAGCATATGCTGCCCCCAAGGCCATGGTAGCAGCCGAGATCTCGTTTTCAGGATGAATGGTGACCAGACCTAACTCTCGTTGATAGCCAGCCAGAAAATGGAGTATGGAGGTTGCTGGTGTCATGGGATAGGCAATATAGAGTTCAAGCCCTCCATATACACATCCAAGTGCTATGGCCTCGTTTCCGGTCATGACTGGAAACGACGGTCTTTTCAGATCATCTACATGAAAAACTGGTGCCTTGACTGCCTGGTAGGCCTTTCTCGAGATTGACAGATTGAGATCGATCATCTTTGAGATACTCTTTTGAAGCACATCTTCCACTACATTCCACTGGATGTCAGCGAGACGGGCAAGTGCTCCTATGGCTGCCGTATTTCTCATTATGGACAGGCCATCGAGCTCCTTTACTATCTCTTTGAATGGGACACCAATTCCATCGGGTGCCTCTTCAAAAGACGAATCATACAAGACGACACCCTTTGGTTTTAAGCTCTTGACATGTTTGTCAATGGTCTCCTTGTTCATGGCCAGCAACAGATCAACTTCATTTTCATGACAACGGACCTGGTCCTTTGATGCCCTGATGACACAGAAATTGTGACCTCCCCTTATCAAAGATGGATAGTCGTCATATAGAAATACATGGTACCCCAGATGGCTGAAGATCTTTGCAGCGGTTATTCCCGCTTGCTTTATTCCATCTCCTGCCTTTCCACCAATCAGTATAGAAAACTCCTTCATCTTTCCTCCAAGGCTCAGTCAAATACAAAAATAGAGCCTGTCAACTATTTACAAATAATAATTGTAGCATTTTATCAATTTAAAATCAAACTTAATTACAAAAAAACAATTTGGACAATTCAACACTAAGGAGATGACTACATTGAAGGCATTATCAGGTGTTTGTCTGATGGATAGTAAGGATAAAGGTGTTAAAGGCAGTCATTCAAACCTTAAGGCAAGCAACCCTCGGGTCAATGACTGCCTATTGCGCAGATAAAAAGAGCAATGGAAAACTCTACGAAAGACCATGGCAGAAGCAGGCAAACAGACAAAACATGCCAGTTAGTGCCCATCCAGATGGGCGTACATAAACATTTTTCACCGATGAGCAACGCAGCCATCGGGTCAAAGGGCCATTTCTGCACGGGCACCGGTTAGCAGCATGGGCCAGGTTTATTGTTTGAATCTACCCGTATCCACCCACTCATTTTTGAGCAGGCTCCACCAGTCCACGGCAAGACCATTGAGCACATATTCATAGGGTAGCCAGCCGTACCCCCTATCCCCCCAAGAGGTCCCCCACGAATTCTTTATCAGAAGAGCCCCCTTGGTCTCCCTGCCATCCTCTGCGTTCTTTATCTTTATTGCATTGTCATAGCCTACGGCCAGGACTGCATGGCCCCCGTGTCTCTTCTCACCTGGAGAGGGATATGGAATCAACCCCTGGTGGGATGCCTGACGAATGGAACTGAATACGGTAAAGCCAAATATAGAGGGCAGCCCATGCCTGAGAAGTAGCTTTATCTCTTTTACTCAACTTTCGGAGTAAATTTTCCTGAAAAAATCGAGGATAATATATTGAAATAATTTGTATATTTCACTTAAGGAGTCCTTTCTTTTCGATTATAATGGTGGTTACCAAAACATCATTACAGTCA
>Ga0256833_1002011_pt1 | contig 14661 bp, 16 predicted proteins | sample 356284metaG_FD_190535 | JGI IMG/M metagenome (GOLD analysis project Ga0256833, IMG submission 190535) | Hydrothermal vent microbial communities from Mid Atlantic Ridge, Atlantic Ocean - 356-284 | ecosystem: Environmental > Aquatic > Marine > Hydrothermal vents | place: Atlantic Ocean: Mid...
TAGCATAGGGATATGTAGGCTTTGCAGAAGTCTCTTTTGTGACTTTGTGCTTGCCCTGTTTAATATCTCTAAAGCGTTGTTTTGCCATGTTTAGTTAAGACCTTGTGTCATGGTAAAGATTGGAAGCATCATTGCAGCAATAATAATACCCACAAAACCTCCAATAAGTAGCATCATAAAAGGATTTAGCAAACTTAAAAGTATTTTCAGTTTGTCATCATTCTCTTCGGCATAAAGCGCTGAAGTGTTGCTAAGCACTTCAGAAACTTCACTTGATTCTTCTCCCAAGGCCAGCGTTTGCATAAAGTTTCGTTTGATTTTTGGACCTTTGGACAGTGCAAGAGAGTTAGAGAGTTTATTTCCTTCTACTACTTTTTGAGAAGCTCTTTCAAACAGTGCTCTTAATCCATAATTACCAAAGGTTTCTTTTGCTAATTGTACAGCTTGTGCATAGGCAACACCACTTCCCAGCATCAAAGAGAGGATATAGGAAAATCGTCCAAGTTCGTGGTTTTGTATAAGTGTACCAATGAGAGGCACTTTGAGCATCCACCCATCTACAAGTCTATGAAATGCGTCTATTTTTGCATAGGCTAGTTTGAATAGAATAATACTTAAAAGCATTGTTACGACAATAGCTACATAGTGTGCAATTAAAAAGTCACTTGTTGCCACAACAATTTGTGTAATTTTGGGAAGTTCTTGTTCTGTATCTTCAAAAATTTGTGTAATTTTGGGAACAACAGAGACCAATAAAAACCCAATAATCAATATAGCTACTACGAAAATAACACTAGGATAAATCATGGCACCTTTGACCTGTTTTTTGACTTTGTTTTGTGCAGAAAAAAAGTTTGCCATATTGGTAAGTACTTCTACCATCTTTCCACTTTGCCCCGCTACATTGAGGCTTTGTAGATAAAAATCTGGCATGGTATATACTTTTTGGGTATTGAGTGCATGAAAGAGTGATTTTCCTTCTTCAATCATCGTCTTGAGAGAATTTAAAAAAGAGACATAACGCTTTTCTCCTTCATGCTGGTTTTCCAAGAGCTTTATGGCTGTAAGAATGGTCATGCCTGAGTTAAGATAAGAAGAGAGTTCCTTTGAAAAAGAAGCAAGCAGTTCTCCAGGCATTTGTCGCTTTGAAAAAGTATCAAAAGAGAACTCTTTTGTCTCTTTGAGACCTTCATGAAAGATACCACTGTTCTTTAGTTTTTGTCCAGCCTCTTCTATACTGCTGGCATTTACCGTGCCTTTTACTTTTTTCCCTGATTTGTCATAACCTTTGTACTTGAAAAGCATTTGTAGATAGGTCCTTCGTTTATAGTTTAGGGCACCTCCAATAATAGGTGATACCCACAACATCACTAGTTTTTGTCTAGGCTAGGCACTCTTTTGAAACCCTAGCCGTAGCTAAGGTGAGAAAGAGTAACAACGCATAGGCGAAAGCTAGTGATGCCCGAAGGGTGGGCTTTGCAAACGCAATTTTGCACAAAATATTTAAGGCGTCTTAGCTAAGGCTAGGACTTATAAATCTTTTGCACAACCTTACATTTGCAAAGCCCATTGTGGGTATTACCTATTATTGGAGGTGTCCTTAATTCATTGTATGTATTATAACTTTTTTAGCTGTATCTTGCTATAGTGCCATATGAAACAGTTTATTGGGTACTATTTTCTTTTTATTGTTATTTTGTTTACGCTTTTTTATGCACCGACATCTATACTTTCTACGGCTTTTAATGATGCTCAGACCAAGCTTACGCTTTTTATGATAGAGATGTTTTTGAAACCAAACCAGTTACATGGTGTTGATATCTGGATTAATCCTCACTATAAAGTCATCATCAGTCAAGCGTGTAACGGGAGCATTCCTATTCTTTTTTTATTTGCTTCCGTATTGGCATACCCAGCAAGATGGATACATAAAATCATTTGGATGTTGATAGGATATGTGGTTTTTTCTTTAGTGAATGTATTTCGCATACTCTTGGTAGTTTATGCAACACAAACAGGAGAAGGTAGAGGAGACTTTTATTGGTCGCATGATATTGTGGGGAACCTGCTACTCATGTTGACAGGACTAGCCCTTTTTGTGATTTTTATGAAAACAGCACGGAAGTGAAATCTTATTACTATGACTAACTAAAAACTTTGAATTTTAACATGCCAGTAGATGGAGGAGTGCTTATCTTTTAGCTTTACTTCGTTGACTAAAGCTGTAGGACCTCCTATGTCAGGAGGTGGGACAATCTTAATTTCATGAGGAATGTAAATACTTCTACTGGTTTTTTTGAGGGCTTGTCTACTTTCGTCTTCGCGTACTTGAAAATGTTTCTGTAGGATTTCATAGGCTGATTTTGTGTCTTTGTGGTGTCTTAATATATTTTTTGTTAAAAAAAGTGAGTCTTGTAAAGCCTGTCTATTTCGTTCAGCGAGATAGATAATATGTTCCCTGTTGTCGGTATGTATCTTGAGTACAAAAAGAAAAGAGACAGAGAGGATAGCAACTGAGATTAAAATCTCAATGAGGGTAAAAGCAGGACGCATTCTATACATTAATAAATCTCCCCCGAATTTGAAACAAGATGGCTCTTTTCAAGCCAGTACTCTTTGGCATCTTCTGGAGAGTCAAATTTTTTAGGTTCCCCAAAAAAAGCAGGTAGAAAGTAGGCACCTTTTTTGTCTTCAAGAATAAGTTGTGTTGAGCTTCCATTGTTATAAAAATCCATCACAAGGCAAATTTTTTCATCGTTATAGCGAGCATATTCAAGCTCTTTGAGTGAATCACTTTTGTCAACAGTGTAAACATGAATATTTTTTAAGTCTATTTTGTTGGCATAAGGTTTAAAAGAACTGGTGAGCCCTTGCCTCAAATAGCATTTTTGGCATTTGTCAACACATAAAAGGGTTGTATGTCCATGAAATGTTTTTGCATTGATGATACTTTTTTTGAGATTGAGAGGGGTGAGTGCTTTTGGTTTTGGTTTGGTGGCAATACTAAAGTTGCCTAAACCCAAGGCGAGTACTCCACCAATCACAACAATGACAATAAGAAGTTCTATGAGTGAAAAGCCTTTTTGTGTGATTGGTTTATGCATCGTGTGAATCAAAGTCTCTTTAGAAATTATTTACATTTACTAAACAAAATATCTGAAGCCCATTCTGTGCCTCCCTCTTGTCTATCTGCAGCCAGAGAGATAATTTCAATGTCTGAACCTTTTTTGATATAGATAAAAGGAGAACCCCATGCATCTTTTGGCATCTTTTTAAGGTATGGCACTACGGGGTAGTTGGGGTACTTGTCAGCATCCGGATTGGAGAGTAGTGCATTAAAGCCCTCTTCTGTATCTGGATAGCGACCATTGTCAAGAGAAAACATGTCAAAACGTTTTTTCAAGTCATTCATTTTAAGACACATGGTGTCTCTAGTGGCCTTTTTTTGAGAGTCTATAAGTCCTGGAGCAACAACAGCAATCAGCCCTCCAAGTATTACAATAACAATGAGTAGCTCAATAAGAGAAAATCCGTTTTTAAAGCCGTTTCTTAGGGGTGTATTTTTATGCATAAGCATCCTTTAGTTTTCTTTGGTATAATATTTCAAAAATAATTGAATAATTTTTACAAATTTTACTTTAATCGAGCTTTTAGATGGATAAAACAGATAGCAACTTTTCAAATATTAAACACAAGCAAGCTTTTGCATTGCTTGTGACGTTATCGGTTTTAAGCATTATCAGTGCTTTGACGGTGATTCTTTTAAGCTATTTTGAAAAAGTACAACATGATGCAGCGGATACTACAGCACTCATACAGGCAGATGTCTTTTATGCAGATATATTGGAAACATTTAACCGTTTTCCTAAAAAAAATAAAAAAAGACTTTTTTCTTTCTTATATAAGAGACCTATCCCCTTAAAAACAAAAGATGGGCGATTTTCCATGAATTTAACTTGCAAACCATCATCTAATGGTATCAATATCAATTGGCTTGGTATGGAAAATAAAGAAAAAATGCAAGATGCCTTTACCTTTGCTCAAGTTGTGTTTGATATGCTTGTGCAAGAGTATAGCTTGGAAGATGGCGATAGACTCTTGGAGATGATTTTAGAAGAGATAGGTGGTAAAAACCAATTTGTCACAAAAGAGAATGCTAGACTTAGGCAAAAAAAAGGTATTATATCGTACCAGCAATTTTCCAATATAGTGAAGAGCTATCAAATTGAGGTAGATGACCCCAAAGCGAGTCGTATACCATGGAAAAAATATTTTACATTTTCACAAAGTGCAAATCTTATAGATGCAGAGTATAGTTCCCCAGAACTTATCTCGGTACTGTTTGATATTGACTTACAATCTGTGAAAGAGTGGCATAGTGATCCTAAAAGAAGTAGTTTAAAATCTTTTGTGGCAAACAACGGAGGAGACTATAGTGCTAGAAAGAGTATTATTGTAGGTAGTAAATTTTTACCAGAGAGCAAATGTCAAGTCTCTTTTAAGAGTTCTGGCACAACCTATGCATTTGGATTTGAATACATTAAAGGAGAGGCAAAATATTTTGAGTTTTATGGGAAAAAGTAAAAAGTTACTTCTTGTGCATCGAGCCATGGAGAAGATAAGTATTGATGAGAGTGTAAATATTATGCTTTCACCACAATTTTATACACTTAAAAGAGAATCATTACCAGTAAAGTATGCGTATCAGGCTAAAAAAATAGCACCCTCTCTTTTTGAGGGCTTACTTGATGAGCAGGATACACATGAATATGCAGTATTTAAAGAAGAAGAGGATTGGATTTTTGTAGCCTATGATATAGAAAATATTACAGCATTTTTAAGCACAAAAGGTATTCCTCTAGAAAAAATTGCAAAAATATATTTTGCACAAGAGTCTGCTAAACATTTTAAAACACCTGTACTCCTCACCGAAAAAGAAGCACTGGTTACTTTGGATAATACGGTTGTGGTGATGCCTCGTGCAGCTTTGGGTGAAGAAGCAACTTTTGTCAAGTTTGATGAAAGTTTTATGCCCAACAAAGGAGGCGTAACCATTAAAGGTGGTGGGTCATCTTCTTTGTTGACACAACAACAGGCATATGCTTTAGCGACGATATTTTTACTTTTTGGTGCTATGTTTATTGTGGAAGGTGCACGCTATGGACAAGCGAAAGCGGACACTGCAAAACTACAAAGCCTTTATGAAGAGTATCCAGCACTAGAGAGTGGCTATACGCGACAAGGGATTATAGATAAATATCGTAAAATAGATATAAAAGAGCGCAAAAAAAGAGATGCAATAAAGCATATTTCGAAAATGATTTTTAAGGGTTCAACATTAACCAATCTCACCGTCAATGATAAAACATTTAAAGCACGTTTCTTGTGTGCAAATACGACTGCAAAAAAGCAAGTAAAGCAATTGGCAAAAAAATCACAGTTCAATACCACTACAGATAAAGCAAAAAATAGCTTAGTGGTTGAAGGAGCATTATGAGTTGGCAACGTTATCAAAATGAGCTTATAGTGTTAGGAGCATTTCTTATTATGTTGGCTGGATATATGTATAAACACAGCCATGTAAATGCTCAGGCGCAACAAGCAAATCAAGTACAGCAATCTATTAATGAAGTAAAAGAAGTGATAGCACTAAAGAAGATATGGGCAGACAAAAAAATCGCTAAAAAAGTAGATGCCTTACAGCAGATGGCACCTGGCTCTAAAATACGATGGAGCAAACAAAAACAGAAACTCGAAGCAACATATACAGGACTCAATGCCCAAGAGTTAAATAAATTAACCACAAAGATATTAAATTTGCCTGTAGTGATTGAGCAGTTGGATGTCAAAAAAAATGGCTTACTTTATAATGTGGAGTTCAAATGCAAATGGTAAAAAACTTTTTTATTGCACTTTTGGTAGTATGGTTATCTCTTGTTATACTTATGCCAAAAAAAGCACTCTATTATAAGCTTGAAGAGGTACTTGAAACACAATCTATAAAAATAAATGAAAAAAAGATAGAAGAGGGATTATTCTCTTTGACTTTATATGGCGTAGATGTGTATGTGAAAGGTATTAAATTGGCAACGATTGAAAAGGTAAACTTTTTCACACTTCTGTTATATACAAGGATGGATATAGAGACATTGACACTAGATGACTCTTTAAAAAACATGACACCTACAGAGATATCAGAAGTGGTGGCAAGCCATGGTATTTGGATGCCTCTAAAAATCAATATATATGCAGAAGGTTCATTTGGCAAGGCAGAAGGTCATATCAATATAGATGAAAAAAATATGCGTTTAGACTTTAATGAAAGCAAGGGCATAGAGATGCTAAAGCCTAATTTAAAACAAGATGAGAAAGGATGGTACTATGAAACATCTTTTTAAGCCAAAAGTATTTAATGCAATTTTGGCATTGTTAGTACTCTTATTAGTGATAAAAACGCTTTGGTTTGCAGTGCAGGTACTTTGGTTACCTACTAAAGGTATTGATGAAGCAAGCAAACAGGGTAGTAAAGCACTCTACTATAGAGTAAAGTTGACACCCAATACAGTAGCAGCACCGACAGTTGTAAAAAGAGCACCCACACAACAAGAAGGAAGCATAAAAGAGATAAAGCTATTGGCAATTTGGAATTCATCTGATGCTACAATAGTGACCGTAGAGCATAAAGCAAAAACAAAAGTTCTTGGCAGAGGTGATGAAATCAATGGATTTGTTTTAGAGGGGGGAGGTAATAACTATGCTACCTTTTCTAAGAACGCCAAAACATACAAAGTTTTTTTGGGTAAAGGTAAGGCATCGGGTACAACTTCAAGTCTCTCCCCGATTATATCAGATAGCAATAAAGCAAAAAATAAACCTGCTTCTGCTCCTTTAGGTGAGATAACAGATGCGGGAGATCATAGGGTGATTGACCGTTCGCTTTTGGAGCACTATGCTAAAAATATGGATGATATTTATAAAAATATAGGTATCACAGAAGTAAAAGAGGGTGGCAGCATTAAAGGGTTTCGAATCACTTTTGTACGGAAAGACTCTCCTTTTGAAAAACTTGGTATCAGAAGAGAAGATATGATAAAATCCATCAACGGACAAGAGATAAATAGCTATAATGCAGCATTTGAGATGTACAAAAATATTCAAGATGCAGAAAACCTTACTTTGGTTATCCAAAGAGGTAAAGAAGAAATGGAGTTAGAATATGAAATTAATTAAAATAGTATTGGCAAGTTTGTTGCTCGTAGGCGGTTCAGGGTTACAGGCAGAAGAGAAGATTGATATCAACTTTCGAAACCTTTCTGTAAAAGATTTTATAGAGATGGTATCTAAGTATACGCATAAAAATATTTTAGTAGAGAGTGAACTTAAAGGTAAAATTAATTTTGTTTCTACGACGCCGATTAAAAAAAGTTCGTTGCTACCCTTGGCAAACTCCATTTTGGGCAGTAAGGGATTGGCACTTATTAATCAAGGCGATTACTATAAGGTAGTCAAAGCGTCTAATGCTGCAGGAGAAGGGCTCAACGTAAGTTCTCATATAGGTGGGGATACCATGGAGACAGTCATGTTTCCTCTTAAAAATTCTAATGCCGCAGTCATTAGAGCAAAAATAAAGCCTCTTTTACACAAAAGTGCAAAGGTGATTTCATTTAAAGAAAATAACGTACTTGCTATTACAGCCAATCCGCGTACATTACGAGCAATCTCTAAAGTCATCAAAGCAGTAGAAGAGGGTGGAGAGAAAAAAACAACGATAGTCCATCTACAGAATTCTGCGGTGAAAGATCTTTTTGTCAATGCACAAAGTATGAGTAAAAAACTTTTTCCTCAAACCATAGAGAGTGAAAAGGTAGATGTGTTTAAAGATGAATCTACAAACTCTATTATTTTGGTGGGTAAACCAGAAAACAATAATCGTATGATACGTTATATTAAACAGCTTGATTTAAAAGGGGAAGATCAAACACAAAAAATGTATGTGATTCCACTGAAAAACTCTAATGTAGAAGAGATGGAGAAGATACTCTCTAAGTTGGTAGCACAAATGAATTCTGTAGCGATTAAAAGACCTAGAAAAGGGGCAAAACCACCAAGTAAAGCAATGGTGGTTTCTGATATTGAAAGAAACTCTTTAATTATATTAGCAACAGGGGAACAGATAAAGAATATACGCTCTACTGTGAAAAAAATTGATGTACCTCAGGCACAGGTTTATGTCAAAGCACGTATTGTTGAGATTAACACAGATTTAGCAGAACAACTAGGCGTAAAGTATGGTTTTGAAGGAGGGAAAATTACCTCTAGAGGTCTACTCTCAGCTGCAGCCAACTTGGGTGCATCTTCGCTGAATATCTCTCAAAACCTTTTAGGTTTTTTAAATAATAATACTACACAGACAGATAGAAATGGGAATATCATTACAACACAAGAGAGACCATTTAAATTTGACAATGGGATTACACAAGTATTTGCACTGGGTGCCAAACTTGATCTCTTGAAGCAAGGTGGTGCAGCACATATTCTCTCTGAGCCATCTGTACTTTGTACCAATAATAAAGAAGCGACCATTCAGGTAGGACAAACACAGTCCATTTTGACACAGGCACAGCAGAGCACACAGGGGCAAGGAAATATTATCAATAATTACTCCAGAGAAGATATTGGACTCACACTAAAAGTAAAACCTAGGCTTTCAAGCAACAATAAAGTCACACTAGAGGTAGAAGCCGAAATAGAAGATATTGTGCCTGGTTCCAGTGCCGCAGCGGATAGACCAACAACCACAAAACGTAAAGTAACCACCAATGCCATTGTAAACAATGGAGAGACTATCATTTTGGGTGGTCTGATTAAGAATTCTGGTGGTAAAAACTCTACAAAAGTACCAGTGCTTGGAGAAATACCAATGATGAAAACGCTCTTTAAATCGGATGCAGATAACGGAAGCAATTTGAATGTAGTAATCTATTTGACACCTTATATTGTGAGAAAAAGTGGAGATTTAAAACGTTTACGTGCAGCATTGACTGAACTTGAAGATATTCAAACACGTTACAATACATTTGTAAAAAGAGGCTTAGAGCAAAAGCGTGGTGTACATACGGGTTCAACATCTGATACGTTAAATCCAGATGCGAGCCATAGAATACGTCGCAATCATGTCAATTATACAGATGGAGACAATACTATTTACAGTTTGGAGGGGGAATAAGATGTATTTCCCTCGTCTAGAAGATGTGAATCTCGAGCCTTTATGGGAAGAAGAGATTAATCACAAACTATCCATTAAACACTCTTTGCTTTTTTCTGAAATAGACGGAGAGAAGAGATGTATCGTAGAAGATAACACTTTGAGTGATGCACTGAATTATTTTGCGAAGTTAGAACTGGATTATCCGATTAATGTCGTAGATGCTGAAAGTTTTGAGAGACTTAAAAATAAGTTTTTAGAGATTCAAACAGGTTCCGATTTTGAAGAGATGGGAACCACCGCAGATGAACTTATAGAAGTAGAAGGCGATTTACTTGAATTTATACGAAATTCACAAGATTTACTCTCAAGCGAAGATTCTGCACCAATTATCAAGCTTGTAAATTCTCTCTTTTTTCAGGCTCTAAAAAAAGGTTCAAGTGATATCCATATAGAGAGTGGTGAGCGTAAAGGTGAAGTACGTTTACGTATTGATGGTGCCCTTAAAAAGCATTTGGATTTAGAAAAAAATATTGTTAATTTGGTGATAAACCGTATTAAAGTGATTTCAAACCTAGATATTGCAGAAAAACGTGTACCACAAGATGGTCGTACTCAGTTGAGTATTTCTGGAAAAAATATAGATGTAAGGGTCTCTATTTTGCCAACATACCATGGAGAGAGGGTCGTTATGCGTATCCTTTCTCAGAGTGAGCATATCCCTACGTTAGAGTCACTAGGTTTTGCCGAAGATATTACACGTGATCTCTATAAACTATTGAATCATGCCCATGGAATGATTTTGGTAACAGGACCTACGGGTTCAGGTAAATCTACAACACTGCATGCCTGTATGCAACACATCGCAACACCTGATAAAAATATTATCACTGTAGAAGATCCTGTAGAGTACAATGCAGATAATATTTCTCAAATTCAAGTCAACACAAAAGTAGGGCTTACTTTTGCTGCAGGGTTACGTTCTATTCTTAGACAAGATCCTGATATTATCATGGTGGGGGAGATACGTGACTCGGAAACAGCAGATATCGCATTACGTTCAGCACTTACAGGCCACCTGCTTCTCTCTACATTGCATACGAATGATGCGACATCTTCATTGAGTCGTTTAATGGATATGGGTATTGAAAATTTCCTTATCTCTTCGACACTTTTGGGTGTTCTTGCGCAGAGGCTCACAAGAAAACTTTGTGTCCACTGTAAGGAGGAGACCAAATTGGCACCTGCAACATGTGACGAGATTGGCATTCCTAAAGATAAACATGTCTTTAAAGCAGTGGGTTGTAAAGAGTGTGATTTTACAGGATATAAAGGTAGGCAGGCAATTGGGGAGCTATTTGTCATTGATGACAACGTCAAAGAGATGATGAAGGATGGCTTCAATGATTATCAAGTACGAGAAGCTATGAAAAAACTAGGCATGAAAACCATAGCTGACAAACTAAAAGATATGCTACTAGATGGTACAACATCTTATGAAGAGGCAATACGTGTTGGATTGATGGACGGCTAACTATGCAAAACCGTAAAGCCTTTACACTTATAGAAGTACTTATCTCTGTGGCACTTCTTGGGCTTATGATTGTACCGCTTTTTTCCGTGGTAGAGATGATGCGTATGTCTAACACCAATCTATTGCGTGCCTTGGAAAAATCAGAAAAAGAGACCAAAGCAACCAAAGTACTTTTTTTAGATATAGCCAGTTCTGATGGGAGGCTTACACTCAAAAAAGATGAGTTTACCAGACTTTGTATCGAAGAGACAAAAAACTCTTTGTATGAGCTCCCTGTTGCTAAAGTATGCTGGGTGGTACTTAAAGATAAAAATACTTTGGCCAGGATAGAGGGCTACAATTATAGACTCCCCTTAAAATATGAGGACAAAGTAGAAGTTGATACAGTTATGAAGGGTGTTGAGCTCTTTGATGTGTATCATACCAAAGACAAAGTACTTGTACTTTTAAAAGAAAAAGGCAAGACAGCTACGAGTTTCGTAGTGCAAGGTGTTACGAATCCTGTAGCGAGAGTATTGGGAGATGGAACACAGGTGTTTAAAGATGGCTCCAAAATTTTACCAGATGGCACCATCGTACCTGCACCGAAAAAGAAAGCAAAGAAGAGTACGCAGAATAATAATGGTCAAGGCGTGCAAACACAAGGTGGTACTGGAGGAAATGGTGTCACCCAACAAGCAAATGGTACACAGGGAAGAAATGGGCAAAATGGTGGAAATTCCAGGGGACAAGGGGGCAGTGGACAAAACAAACCTCTACCTCAAGGGCAAGCGAATGGGGAGCCTGATATCCTCATTCCATAAAAGGATGAACAATGCAAGAGATATATGAAAAGTTAGGACTGTTTTATCTAGGAAAAGATATAGATAAAGAGCGTATGGAGCCAACCGAAGCTCTCACCCTTCTAAAGAATAAAAATTTTACTACCCACGCAGCGATTATCGGTATGACAGGCTCTGGTAAAACAGGTCTTGGTGTGGGTATTATTGAAGAGGCGGCGATTGATAATATCCCTTCTATTGTGATTGACCCCAAAGGGGATATGGGCAATCTTTGTCTAGTTGATTCTACTTTTTCTGCTTCTTCTTTTGAACCATGGGTAGCAGATGAGGCAAGAGCCAAAGAAGAAGATGTCTCAGCCTATGCCAAAAAGATATCTGCTGTATGGAAAGAGGGTATAGAAGCATGGGGACAAACACCCCAACGTGCTGCCAAGCTTCAAAGTGTGCCTAAAACCATCTATACCCCAGGAAGCTCTGCTGGTGTTGCCATCAATGTCATGTCGTCACTTGAAGCACCACCAAGAGAAGTGATGGAGGACAGTGACACTTTTAGCTCTTATCTCAAAAGTACCACCGTATCGCTCCTTTCACTTGTGGGAATTGTGGCTGATCCATTAGAGTCAAAAGAGTATATTTTACTTGCACAGATTATCACAAAAGCCTGGATACACAATGAAGATATGAGCATAGAGGCTCTTATTGGTAAAATCATTAAGCCTAGCTTTAAAAAGATAGGGGTTTTACCTGTGGATGATTTTTATCCCAGTGCAGAACGTTTTAAGTTGGCTACAAAGTTTAATGCACTCTTGGCAAGCCCCTCCTTTTCGCTTTGGCTTCAAGGAGATAGTCTCGATATCCAAAAACTTCTCTATGATGAAAATGGCAAAGCAAAAGTAGCCATCTTCTCTATTTCGCATCTCAACGATGATGAACGCATGTTTTTTGTTACCCTCTTGCTCAATAAATACATCGCATGGATGCGTAGACAAAGTGGTACCTCTGCACTCAAAACCCTTCTTTATATGGATGAAATATATGGGTTTTTCCCTCCGACGAAAAACCCACCAAGTAAAGAGCCTATGCTTCTATTACTCAAACAAGCCAGAGCCTTTGGTGTAGGTGTGGTGCTCTCTACCCAAAACCCTGTAGACTTGGACTATAAAGGGCTCTCTAACATCGGAACATGGTTCATTGGTAGGCTACAGACGAGTCAAGACATAGAACGCGTCATAGATGGGCTAGGGGGCAAGGTAGGAAGCACCTATACCAAGAGTGAAATTAAAGAGCTATTGGCAAATCTAAAAAAGAGGACATTCTTTCTCAAATCAGCACATTTGGAAGATATCAGGCTCTTCTCTACACGTTGGGTACTCTCCTATCTCAAAGGGCCACTCAAGCGTGACGAGATAGCCTCTTTGATGCAGGCACAAAAAGAGGCACAAAATATCGAAGTAGAAACGGTCGATACGATGGTAGCCAATAAGAACAGCTTGGAGAGCTTTCAGCATATAGATGAGTCTATCCCTCAATATTTTGAGTTTGATGCCAGTGAAAATAATGAATATAGCCCTACCTTGGGAGCCATAGCCAAAGTACATTTCTATAATCAGCGTAAAAATATTGATGAAGAGAGGGAGCTTATACTCTCTTTGCCTATAGAAAAAAACAGCAAAACGCTTGACTGGGATGAAGCAAATATTGAAGAAGAGCATTTTGAAAACTATCCACACATTGCGCCAAGCCAAGCAAAGTTTCAGCCACTGCCTCAAGTGGTACTTAGTGACAAAGGGCTCAAAAAAGCCATACGAGAACTCAAAGAGTCGCTCTATAGAACAGAGTATCTAGAGTTGTTACGCTGTGTATCCCCTAAGTTAGAGTCCAAAGTAGGTGAGTCTGAGACTGATTTTAGGGTAAGACTCCAAGACATACTCAATGAGAAAAAAGAGTCCGAAATAGAAAAACTCCAAATGCGTTTTGAGAAAAAAGAGAAAACGCTACTTGATAGACTCACACGCGCCAAAGCCCGTGTAGAAAAAGAAGCTGCAGACTCTACAAGCTCTATGATAGAGACAGGTATCGCCGTACTTGGAGCACTCTTTGGGCGCACAAGCCCTACGAAAATAGGAAGAGCCTTTAAAAAAGGCAGCAACATATTAAAAGAGCGTGGTGATATGAGCCGCGCAGAAGAACGCATGGCAAAGATACAAGAGGATATAGAAGCCCTAGAGTATGAGCTAGAAGATACTATTGATGCACTCAATGATAAATACAGTATTGATAACTGTACCATTGAATCTTTTAAAATCAAACCTCGTAAAACAGATATAGATGTGGCGTTGTGTGCGGTGGTTTGGAGGGCAGTGTAGCGCTAAGATTTGAGTAAATCACACAAATCCACTCCTAGAATGTGGGAAATCTTTAGGAGTTGCTCCAAGTTAAAATGTTTTTTCCTGTAATACACTTCTGCACTTGATACCACTGAGACAGATTTGTACCCCATCAAAAGAGATAACTCCAATTGCGATAGTTTCTTTATTTTTCTATAGGTAGCTACATTTTTGCCTATATTTTGATATAGCATATCTGCGGTCATTTTTTCCATATTTTTTACTCTACTATTAGTGATAAATTTAGTCTAAGGTTATCCATAGTAAAATCTTTTTACAATCTTTTATAGTGCAATGTATATTAATACATTATATGGGACTGGTATAAGCTATTGACTTCCCCCCCCCATTATTGCTATAATACCCATTCAAATCAAAAAAGGAAAAAGAATGTATGAAAAGAAACTCTCTATACCGTTAGTGATTGTCTCGATGACAATCATTGCTACAGCCAACACGGTAGAAGATAATGAAGCAGAATTAGTTGAAGGGCTTTCTCCTGCTGTTGAAGAACAAATGTACCCGATGAGACAAAGAAGCAACATGTTATCCAATGATGAAGAGAATATATCATTGGAGATGGTTAATGGTGTGATTACACGTAAAATAAAAACAGATACTACCAAGCGTAGTCTAATTGATGATAGCGATATAGAAGAGGTAGAGGGGCTAGCTCCAGCAATGATTGAGAGTTTAGAGTGATACCCAAAAAGTTGCATTATCTGTTGATATCTGTTTTTGTTCTTTTTGTAT
>Ga0256833_1002012_pt1 | contig 14655 bp, 13 predicted proteins | sample 356284metaG_FD_190535 | JGI IMG/M metagenome (GOLD analysis project Ga0256833, IMG submission 190535) | Hydrothermal vent microbial communities from Mid Atlantic Ridge, Atlantic Ocean - 356-284 | ecosystem: Environmental > Aquatic > Marine > Hydrothermal vents | place: Atlantic Ocean: Mid...
TGCCGTCGGGGCCGGGGATGAAGCGCACGGGCTGGGTGAGAAACTCGAATTCAACGCCTTCATCCTTGGCGAAGCCGCGATCCTCTTCTCGGCCGGGCATTTCCTTCTCGGAACGGCGGTAGCTGAGGATGACCCGACCCGCGCCGGCTCGCACTGCTGAGCGCACGCAGTCGGAGCTTGTATCGCCGCCGCCGACGACCATGACCGTTTTGCCCTCAATGTCGGGGCGCTCCAGGCCGGGCGGGAACATTTCCTCTTGTAGATTCAGGGCAATCAGGAAATCCAGCGACTTCCACACCCCGGGCGTATCCTCGCCTTCGGTGCCCATGGTGGCGGGAATTTCGGCGCCGATGGCGACCAGCACCGCATCATATTCATAAAGCAAATCCTCCACATAGGGATTGTCGGGCGTATTGACGGCGCTATTGCAAATGAAGCGCACGCCGGCATGTTCACAGCGCTCGACAATGCCCTTGACTTTGTCTTTTTCCAGTTTGAAGTCAGGAATGCCGTACATCAGCAGGCCTCCGGGCTTGGGGTGCCGCTCGTAAACATCCACATGATGCCCTTTCAGCGCCAGCATCTCGGCGGCGTGCAGGCCCGCCGGGCCCGATCCCACAATGGCCACGGTGCGGCCGGTAGGCGGTTGTCGCTCCGCATCCAGAACACTGTCCATCTTGCCATTGACGCGCATCCAATCGGCCAGGAAAAATTCCACTTTGCCGATGTAAACCGGGGGTTCATACGCTCCCACCACACAAGAGCCCTGGCACAGTTTCTCCTGCGGGCACACGCGGCCGCAGACCTCCGACATGGTGCTGTTTTTGCGAAAGGCCAGATAGCCTTCATAAAATTCCCCGCGGGCCGTGTGCCACATGGCCAGGGGAATGTCATTGTGCACCGGGCAAGCGGTCAGACAAGCTTGTTCCAGCGGACATTGGATGCAGCGAGCCGCTTCGATTTTGACTGTCTCTTCGTTGTACCCCAGGTAAACTTCATGAAAATTGAATATCCGTTGTTCCGGAGGCTGCTTGGGTACGGGGACGCGGGGAATCAGGAGATGTTCTCTCCGATCGATGTGACGTGCCGCAGTAATTTCAAACATAAACGCCTCTTGGCAAAAAATGGTGGCGGCTCGATCATCATCGATCGGGCCGCGCCAGGATTATTACAAAAAGTGACGCCACCATGCGATGAAGAGACGGTGTAAGGCCGGTGGCATCTCTTTGCAGCTATATTGTAGCGAAGAATACGAAAATACGCCATCTTTCAGAGCCAGAAAGTAAGGGCGCGCGCATGCCTTTTGGGTGGCGGCGCTCCCTCGATTTGATTGAATGCCCGCTCTGGTCTACACTATCATTGCTATGACTGTTTATGCTATTTTTTCCGATGTCCACAACGAAGTTGACAATCTGGAAAAGACTTTGGATTATTTGGCGTCCCGCCAGGTGGATTTTCATCTGCAATTGGGTGATTTAGGCGTTCAGCCGCTTCCCTTGCTCGATCCTTTGCCCGTGCATCATGTTTTCGGCAACTGGGAAGTCAGCCAGTTGCATCGATTCCCTCCCCAACGCCAGCCTGAGGTCGCAGCCTGGCCCGCCCGGATAGGGGGCGATGGTTGGCTTGCAGCGCACGCCAGCCCCGTCTTTCCGCCCGAATGCACCGATCTGGCTGCGACGCAGCGCTACATGGCCCGGCATCGTCCGCGCTGGATGCAGCTCTTTCCCAGCCTGTTGCACGACAAGCAGGCCGTGTGGGCCGCATTCGCCGAGTTGGCTGCGCAGGAACGGCAGGTCTTCTTCCACGGCCACACCCACGTGCAGGCCGTGCAGCAACTGGATGCAGATAACCGCTATCGGCGTCTGACCGGTCCCATCATCCAGCTTGATCCCGACGCCCTGACCCTGGTGGGCGTGGGCTCCGCGGGCATCCCCCGCGACGGCGCCGCTTTGCGCTGCGTTCTCTTCGATGACGAAGTTTTTGAAATCGAGTTGTTGTCCATCGTCTGATGGGAAACAGCGCCCGCCCCTTCGCCCCCTCGCCCTCTCGCCCCTTCGCCCTCTCGCCCCTTCGCCCTCTCGCATGAACAACCCTTACGGCGTCGATCCCTCCCGTTTTTCCCTCATCCCCCGCGTGCTGGTCATCGCCACCCGCGGGGAGGATGTGCTGCTATTGCAACGGGCCGAGCACAAAAAACTCTGGCCCGGCCTCTACAACGCGCCCGGCGGCCACGTGGAGCGGGGCGAGACGCCCGTCGAGGCCGCAGCCCGGGAACTGGCCGAGGAGACGGGCCTGCAAGCGGACGCCCTCACCCTGCGCGGGCTGCTCATCGGCGACGCTGTGGAGGAGCTGCTGGGCGTGATGGTGTTCATCTATCATGCCCGGGTCTCGGGCCAGCTTCACGCCCGCAACGCCGAAGGCGTTCCCCACTGGATTCCCCGCGCCGATCTGTCCGCTATCCCCACCCTGCCTGATCTGCCTCAAATACTCGACCTGATGCTGGATCAAGACCGATTTTTCTATCTTTACAAAACCCCTTTGGCAGACGGCGGAGAGGATATTCGCGTCGTCATACCAGATTTCGGAACTGAATACTGAACACTGTCTCCAAAGGAGCAATCCCATGACCGATATCAGCATCCCCTGCGAAGTGCGGCCCGGCGAGTATCGCGTGGCCATGGCCCCGGCTGGCGTTCATGCGCTGACCAATGCGGGCCACCGCGTATTTGTCGAGCACAACGCCGGTCTTGGCTCCGGCTTCAATGATGAATCTTATCGCGAGGTGGGCGCGCAGATCGTCTACAGCCACGAAGAAGCGCTGGTGCGGGGCAAAATCGTGGCCAAAGTGGCCCGCCCCACCAATGACGAATTCGCATTGCTGGGTGAAGAGCAAATCATCCTGGGCTTTCTACATCTGGCTGCAGGGCGACGACAGAAAATACAGCTATTGCTCGACAGCGGCGCTTGCGCCATTGGGTGGGAGACGGTGCAGCAGGAGGATGGCTTTCTGCCTGTGCTGCGGGGGATGAGCACCATCGCCGGGCGCATGATGCCCCAGATCATCGGGCGATTCATGCAGAATGATCACGGTGGCCGGGGCGTGGCTCTCAGCGGCTGCCCCACCGTGCCCCCGGCTGAGGTCGTCATCCTGGGCGCGGGCACTTTTGGCTCCGAGGCGGCGGTGGCCCTGGCGGGCATCAACGCCTCGGTCTATGTGCTGGATATCAACGCTCGGGCTCTGGAACGGCTGGGCAAACGACTGCTGGGCCGGGGCGTGACCATGGCCGCCACCGATTACAATCTGCGTAAGGTGGTGAAATTTGCGGACGCCATCATCGGTGCGGTGTATGTGCCGGGCCAGCGGGCGCCAACGCTCCTCACCCGTGAGCTGCTCCGCACCATGCGTCCTCGCAGCCTGTTTGTAGACGCCAGCATCGATCAGGGGGGCTGCGCCGAGACCAGCCGTCCCACCACCCACGCCGATCCCACCTATGTGGAGGAGGGCGTCATCCATTACTGCGTGCCCAACATCACCAGCGTGGTGGGGCGCACCACCACGCATTCTCTGACCCACGCCACCCTGCCCTATCTGCTGGCCATGGCCAATGATGGTCTGGATGCAGCCATGCAGCAATTCCCCGAACTGGCCCGGGGCGTCAACATCCGCCGGGGCGAGATCGTGCACCAGGGATTGAGGCGGGCGCTGGGAGAGGAGGCGGGCGGATGAAAGGCTGGGAGCGCATCTACCAATCGAAAATCACAACGGCTGCCGAGGCCATTCAGTCGATCTCCGATGGCGACAACGTTTTTCTGACAGGCAATTGTTCTGTGCCGCAGGAATTGTTGGACGCTCTGGTGCAGCGGGCTCGGGCTGACGACATCCACGGCGTTACCATCCATCAGATCCTCACCATCGGCGATGCGGATTATGTGGCCCCGGATATGGCCGGGAAAATCCGGGTCAACACCATGTTTATCAGTCCCAATGTGCGCCAGGCGGTGCACGAGGGACGGGCCGATTTCACGCCGGTTTTCCTCAACGAAGTGCCCAAGCTCTTCAAACAGCGCATCATCCCTCTGGATGTGGCGCTGGTGCATCTCTCGCCGCCCGATGAGCATGGGTTCTGCTCCTTTGGCGTGGAGGTGGGCCTGACCAAGCCCGCGGCCGAGTCCGCCCGCATCATCATCGCCGAGGTCAATGAGCAGATGCCCCGGGCCCTGGGCAACAGCTTCATCCACGTGTCCAAGCTCACTCATGTGATTCCCGTTAATTATGCTCTGCCCGAGCTGCCCCAGGGCGAACCGGGGGCGCTGCAAAAAGCCATCGGAGCCCACATCGCCGAGATGATCCCCGACGGGGCCACCCTGCAGATGGGCATCGGCGCTATCCCCGACGGCGTACTTCATTTCCTGCGCGACAAACGCGACCTGGGCATCCACACCGAGCTTTTTGCGGATGGCGTGGTGGATTTGGTGGAGATGGGCGTGATCACGGGGGACCGCAAGACCCTGCATCCGGGCAAAATCATCGCCGGATTTGTGCTGGGCACGCAGCGGGTGTACGATTTCATCGACGACAACGCCATGGTGGAATTTCATCCCCAGGATTACATCAACGATCCCTTCATCATCGCCCAGAACGACAGCATGATCGCCATCAATTCAGCTATCGAGGTGGATCTGACGGGCCAGGTTTGCGCAGATTCCATCGGCCCCAAGCTCTATAGCGGCGTGGGCGGCCAGGTGGATTTCATCCGCGGCGCGGCCCGCAGCAAGGGGGGCAAACCTATCATCGCCCTGCCCTCAACGGCCAAAGGCGGGACCATCTCTCGCATCACGCCCATGCTCAAGCAGGGAGCAGGCGTGGTCACCACCCGCAACGATGTGCATTATGTGGTCACCGAATTCGGCGTAGCCGATCTTTATGGCAAGACCATCCGTCAGCGGGTGCAGGCGCTCATCGGCATCGCCCACCCCGATTTTCGGGCCGACCTGCGCCAACAGGCCCGGGCGTTGGGGTACATTTGAACAACGATGGCTGGGGCGTCGCGCTTCCCGTTGACAGTTCCAGCCTTTTTCCTTATGATAAAGCCATGTTGAGCTCGAAATACCCCATCCCTCCTCATCTTCTGGATGCGATAGACCCTGTTCAAGTCGAGGCGTGGCGGCGCATGAGCGGCGCTGAGCGGCTGGAGATCTCATTTCAGCTTTATCAGATGGCGCTGGAAGCTGTGCGCGCCAATGAACGGATGCGCCATCCGGACCTTTCGGAGGAGGAGCTGAACTGGCGCGTCACCCGTCGCATGCAGGGCGATCCCACCCTGGGGAGATCGAAAAAGGAGTAGTAGTGCAATGCTCACCGATATTGGCGAATTTATCGTAGGCGCTTATCTTCAACTCATCGAGGAATGTGATTTCATTGATTACAACGTTCGTCCGCCTGGTGGAGGTCTAAAAGGACTGGAAGAGTTGGATGTGGTCAGGTTGAACTTCAAAACCGATACGGTATTCCTTTGTGAAGTGACAACCCACATCAGAGGACTACTCTACAAAACCAATCAAGAAACCGTAAGGCTAATCAAACAAAAACACCAACGCCAGAAGGACTACGCTCAAGAGTATTTGTCTAGTTTCAGCAATCACCACTTTATGTTTTGGTCGCCAGTTGTGCCGGTGGGATATATCACGGAGAACTTACAAACGATTGAGACTTTGGAATTAGTCATCAATGGCGAATACAAAAGAAGTGTTGAACAGTTAAAACACCTAGCGAAACGCACTACACACGACACTCGAAATCCTTTTTTCCGTATGTTACAGATTATGGAACATATGCGAGCATAACTGCTCAGAACTTCTATCCCATGCTCACCATCGACATCCCCGATTACAAAGAACTCCACATCCAGCATCTTGTGCTGGATATGAACGGCACCCTGGCCCGAGACGGCGCGCTTCTTCCCGGCGCGAAAGAGCGCCTGGACCAGCTCAAGCCCCTGCTGACCATCCATCTCATCACCGCCGACACCCACGGCGGGGGTCAGGAGGCCGCGCGAGGATTAGACATCCGTTTTCACAAGATGACGCCCGGTCCGGGCGGGCCGCAGAAGCTGACGTTGGTGCGGGCGCTGGGCCCGGAAAGCGTCGTCGCCATCGGCAACGGCGCCAACGACGCCCTGATGCTGAAAGAATCGGCGCTGGGCGTTGCGGTCAACGGCGGCGAAGGCGCTGCCGTGGCCGCGATCCTGGCCGCGGATATCTACGCGCCCGACATCCTCGTCGCCCTGGACCTGCTGCTGCACCCCGACCGCATCCGTGCGACATTGCGGCGATAGCTATTGCGGGAACACCTGCAGGCCCATCTGCCGAAAATGATGATCGAAGGCGAAGGCGCTGTCGATCCCCATCTGTCGGGCCAGGGCCAGCGAAGCGCAGTCGGTGTAGCTCCAACCCTTGTCGGTGTAGCGGCTGAAGATGTGCCATGTCGCCATTTCTTCCCGCTGCCCGAAAATGACCATCTTGATATGGCGGCTGTTGCGCAGGCGAATGCCCAACTGCAAAGCGACATGCTCGCCCAAACGTATCTTGACCAGGGTCATAGTTTCATCGAAGACGTGGTTAGAGAGCACGAATACGCCATTTTTGCTGAAAGTTCGCAGAAAGTTTGCGGCCATGAAGTGGTTGGGATCGCGTTTATCCACCACAGCATACAGCGCACTGGTGTCAATAATCATTTTTTCGTTCATCGGCTATCATGGCGACAGAGGGTTTGACTGGGGGATAAAGGATGGCGTCGATGTTCTCGCTGAAGACGCCATCGCGCGGGCCTTCGGCCATGCCGATGATTCCCCAGAGCGGATCCTCATCCAGGGATTGAGACTGGCGCGCCTCAATGGCCTCGGTGAGAAGCTCGCGCAGCAGCGCCGACATGCTCATCTCCAGGCGTTTGGCTTCTTCGGCCAGCCATTCTTGTTGCCAATCTTCCAGGATCATTTGTACGCGTTTCATGGTTGCGCTCCAGTGTGAAGTGTAAATGTGTAGATATTTTACACAAACCCTATGAGTGTGTCAAGTTTCGTTGGAGGTGGGGAAATGTTCGTATAAAATGAGACCGGAAAATTATTTTTCTTACGTCAAAGGAGCAGTTATGAAAACTCGCAACATCTTCCTCTACGCCATCCTCTTCCTGTTTTTCTTTCAGCTCCTCACCGATTTCGTGGGCGGGATTTACGCGTTCGGCCTGTTGGGAACCAGCATCCCGCCCGAGCTGGCCGCGGTGGCGTTGCTCTTTGCTCCTGTCCTGTTATTGGTCATCCCCCGTGCGGGGCGCAAAGTCCTGACAGGGCTGGTGATCGTCATCCTCCTGGCCCGGGTCGTCGAACCGGCGCTGGACACCCGCTGGCGGATGCTGGTTTCGGGCCTGGGCGCGGCCGCCTGGCTGATGTGGTTCCCGGTCGCGTTGTGGCGGGGACGCTGGAGGCATGATGAAACAGTGACGATGATGTGGGGCCTCCTGCTGGGCGCGCTGCTTTCGGTTCTGCTGCGCACCCTGGGCTCGGGCGTAGACATCAGTGTGATGGGGCTGGGGCAGGTCGCGGGCGTTCTCCTGGCGGGGTTGGCCGCCTGGTTGTGGTGGGGGGAAGGATTGGGATCAGGAGTGGGATCAGGAGTGGGAATGGGATTGGTGGGAGGAGGTGAGGAGGGCGGAGAGCGGGCGACGTTTGGGCGGGCGACGCTGCTAGCGCTTGGCGTCATGGCTGTGCTCACCCTCATTTATTTCGCCTTTGCTGCGCCCTATGTCATGGCCCGCTGGACGGGCTTGAATCTGACCCTGACGCTGGGCTTGCTTTTGCTGGCCTGGGCGGCGTTTGTTGCAGCCATTTCGTGGTCGCCGCGTTTGCTGAACATCTCCAAAAGTTGGCTACTGATCTGGAATATCATCTTTGTCTTCGCTCTTTTCCTGACTATCAAGGGCCAGCAGACCATCTTTCCGGCATCGCCAGACGCCTATCCCCTCATGGCTGATTATCCCGCCATCTGGGCGAATGCGGTTTTCTATCTCATGCTACTGCTGTCCCCCATCGTTTTCCTCGATTTCCATCACCTGACAGCCAGCATGATCGGTCGGCGGCCCACTCTGAGACAAATGGGCGGCGGATTCACCCTGGTTGCGCTCTTTTTGCTACTGGCGATCTTCGGGCATGTATTCACCACGGTGTATGATTACATTCCAGTGGTGGGACCCTTTTTCCGGAATGCGTTTGCCTGGGTGTATCTTTTCGTGGGCGTCGCGATGCTGGCGGGCGTGCTGGCAATCGGCAAAAACACCGATGCCAACGCTCCGTCTATCCCCAAAGCAGTCACAGGAACCGGCCTCCTGCTGACCGCGGTCATTTTGGCGGCCCACCTGTTGGTGGCCGTCCATCTCACCCCCGCACCGCCCGCTGACGCTCTCACCATCCTCACCTACAACATCCAGCAGGGATACAGCGAAGCTGGGCGCAAGAACTACGGCGGGCAACTGGCCCGGATTCGGGCCATCCATCCCGACATCATCGGCCTGCAGGAAAGCGACGCCGCCCGCATCGCCAACAGCAATGACGACATCGTGCGCTACTTCGCCGATCACCTGAACATGTACAGCTATTACGGGCCCAAGACGGTGACAGGAACCTTTGGCGTCGCTCTTCTCTCTCGCTACCCCATAAAAAATCCCATCACCTTATTTTTGTACAGCGAAGGCGAACAGGTGGCCGTCATTCGGGCGCAGGTGATGGTCGGGGCGCAGCCGCTGACTGTTTTTGTGACGCATCTGGGCAACGGCGGTCCCATGATCCAGCAACAGCAATTGTTGCAAATCATCGACGAAACGCCGCGGGCCGTGGTCCTGGGCGATTTCAACTTCCGGCCCGACACGCCCCAATATGCCCTCACCACCCGGCGTTTGCTGGGCTCATGGACGCAGAAGTGGCCCGATTGGCAGGATGACCAGGGTCAGAAGCCAGACACGAAGATCGATCACATCTTCATCACGTCCGATCTGAGGGTTATCGACGCCCGCTACTTCCCCGCAGGGCCCTCAGATCACCCTGCGCTTACCGCAGTCATTGCGCCCTAACGGGGCAGGTGCGACGCACTTGGAAACGGGCTTCAAGCCCGTTTGGAAGTGCGTCACACCCGTTGGATTATGCGATAGTCAGATCATAATGGAAGGCGAACTGGCCCAGCACGCGTTGCACCGCCTCCTCGCCCGCTTTGCCTGCCACCCCCTCGGCCAGCGTGATGGCGATGCGCACCTCGGTGCCGTGCAGCTTGCTGGGGACAGCCTGCACCCTGGCCGAGGCCACCTCATCCAGGGCGTTCAGCGCCGCGCCCAGCACCTCCTCGATCTGCATCCGCACCAACGCCGGTTTGAATATCTTGCCCACCGCAGTCACCGGCATCTGTTCGATGATGATAATCTGTTTTGGGATCGCCGCCCGCTCAGGCACATGCTGCTGTGCGAAGGCCAGCAATTCCGCGGGCGTGGCCTGCGCTCCGGGCCTGAGCTGCACATACACCACGGGCACCTCGCCCACGCGGGCGTCGGGCCTGCCCACGGCCGCGGCGATGGCCACAGCCGGATGCCGGTGCATGGGATCTTCGATGGTCTTGGGGTCGATATTGTGCCCGCCGCGGATGATGAGCTCCTTCTTGCGTCCTGTCAGCCAGAAATAGCCATCTTCATCCTGTCGGCCCAGATCGCCTGTGTTCAGCCACGGCCCGCCGCCATCCTCCAAATCCACCCAGATATTTTTGTTGTGGATAGCTTCCAGATAGCCGGGAAACACATTGTCACCGCGGATGAGCACCGCACCGATCTCGTTGGCGGACAGCGGTCGTCCTTTGCCGCCATCAGCCACCTGTGCGATCGTCATCTCCTGATAGGGGATGCGGAAGCCGATGGAGCCGATGCGGCGTTCGCCATGCGGCGGATTCACCGAACTCACGCAGGTCCCCTCGGTGAGGCCATAGCCCTCCAAAATGCGGATGCCGGTGCGGCGCTCGAATTCCTTGAAAACCTCCACGGGCATGGGCGCGGCCCCGCAGATGGCGTAGCGCAGCGAACTGACGTCACTATCGCCGATGGGAACATGCAGCAGGCCCGCATACACCGTAGGCACGCCGCTGAAGAACGTCACCTTGTAGTGCTCCACAATCTTCCAGAAATTGGGGAAGATCGTTTTGTCGCGATAGCCCATGGGCGTGGCCAGCAAAACTGTGGCCCCGTACATCCACGGGATCAAACCGGTGACGATGACCGCGTTCACGTGATAGAGGGGCAGGCCGCACATGAAAACCTGGCCCGGCCCCACCTCCAGCACGATGCCGGGCGACCACGCGTCCATCACCTCATTGCGATGAGTGTGCCGAGCGATCTTGGGCGCGCCTGTGGTGCCGCCGGTGTGAAAATAGGAGGCGGTGTCGTCGGGCTTGATCTCCCGCTGGAAAATGAGCTTTTCCGGCGGCTGCTTCTTCATCTCGGCGTTGAAATCCACCACCCGGGCCTGGGCGATGGTCTCGGGCAGGGGTGGTTTGGGCATGCCGGGGATGAAATCCGCCAGATCCACCGCCACCACCGTCTCCACCGTGGGCACTTTTTCCACCACCGCCGAGGCCTTCTCCCAGATGTCTACATCCGGGAATGGCGCCAGCGTCACCAGCATCTTGCTTTTGGCCGCATTCATGATGTCGGCGAAGGCTTCCGGTTCCAGTAGCGGATTGATGGGCCCGACGACGCCCGCGATCTCCCCGCCGAAAATGGTGAGGAAGGCCTGGGGCAGATTGGGCAGGATCATGGTCACGACCTCGCCCGGGCGCAAGCCCAACGCGTGGAACATGTTGGCGGTCTGATGCAGCGCTCCCACCCATTCCCGATAGGTGAAAGACACGCCCTTGTCATACATGTCGCCCTGTAAGAAAAAGTGCAAGGCGACGCCGTCGGGGTTGATCGCCGCTCCCCGACGAATCGCCTCATAAGTGCTGGCAGGCAAATTCTGCTCTGCAAGAGGAATTTGTTCGATGGCCTCGATATCGGCCATGGTGGCAACGCGCGCCATTGCTGTCACTCCTTTTTGAGAGTAGGTTGGATGGAAATATCATTTTACGTTCGAAGCTTGTTTGTATGATAAAATACCTTGAATCTTTCTGGAAAACAAGGACCTCACTGAATGTCATCTTCACGAATTTTACTGTCACTTGTCATCTTCTTGGCTGGGCTGACCTTGATCGCCTGTGGCGATCGCCCCACTGTTTTGCCCTTGCCCGAAACAGTCACGCCAGCACCCACGCAGGCGGCGACATCCACACCGCTTCCACCAACGGATACGCCCACCCCTGCACCGCCAGCGGCCACCGCTACGCCCACGCCCGCTGCAACAGACACGCCCGCGGCTACGAATACGCCCGCAGCCACCGCCACGACTGTCCCCATCGCCACGCCCGAGCCCCAACCGACGGCCTCCCCCACGCCTCCCTCCACCCTCAATGGCGTTCCCTACAGCGATTTCATCATCATGGACGATGAAACAAAAGCGCACGTGAAAGAGATTTACGCCCGGGGGCAGGAACTGGGCCGGAATCCCAACGCCTTCTCCAAATTGGGCGACAGCCTCATCGCCAACCCCTATTTTCTGCGGGTGTTCGACCAAAAAGACCCCAATCTGGGAACCTATAACCTGGGTGACTACGCTTATCTGCAGGATGTCATCAACCGCTACCAGGGCTCTTTCGACCGCTATGGCACGGGCATCCATGTGGGGCTGCACACCTGGTCGGTCTTTGATCCCATGTGGGCCAGCAAGGAATGGTGCAAGCCCAACGAAAACCTGCTGGATTGCGAGATACGCCTCAACAATCCCAGCGTGATGCTGGTGCTGCTGGGCACCAACGATGACGCCCCCCAGGCCACATTCGAGAGCAGCTACGATAAGATCGTGGCGCACATCATCGATCAGGGCATTGTGCCCGTCCTCTTCACCAAGGCGGATCGCTTCGAGGGGGACAACCGCAACAACGAAAGCATCAAAAAAATCGCCGAGAAATACAAAGTCCCGCTGGTCGATTTCGATAAGCTGGCCGACACCCTGCCCAATCGGGGCGCGGGCCCGGACAACATCCACCTCAGCATCGCCAACAGCAATGACTACGCCGATCCCGACGTCTTTCGCTACGGCAACACAGTCCACAACCTGGCCACCCTGATCATGCTGGACAGGCTCCTGGCGGTGATCGATCAGTAGGCCAGGAGGTTGGTAGATTAGGAAACCAGGAGACTAGGAGACTAGGAGACTAGGAGACTAGGAAACTAGGAAACTAGGAAACTAGGAGACCAGGAAACTGGGAGACCAGGAAACTGGGAAACTAGGAGGCCCGGGGGATGGCCGTTAAGGTCTTTCTGTCCGCCAGGCTGCTGGATTCCGACCCGCCGATCAGCTCCGCCCATTGTCTTTCGCCTCTCACTTTTTCAGTACCCGACCCATGACTCACATTATCCTGGATGGCAACAGTCTTACGATTAGCGATGTTATCACCGTGGCCCGCGCCCGGCCCGGCGCTCTGACGCTGGAAATATCGCCCCATGCCCGCGATGCCGTGGCCCGCGCCAGCCAGGCAGTGGCGCAAATTGTGGCGGACGGGCGGGTGGTTTATGGCATCAACACCGGCTTTGGCGCATTCAAGAACACCACCATCCCTCGCAACGCCCTGCGTCAGTTGCAGATCAACATCATCCGCTCTCATTCCGCCGGAACCGGCTATCCGCTGGATACGGACATCGTGCGGGCGATGATGCTGGTGCGGGCCAACACCCTGGCCTCGGGCTATTCGGGCGTGCGGCTGGAGACCATCGAGCTGCTGCTGCGCATGATCCAGCGGGGCGTGCATCCGGTGGTGCCCCGGCAGGGATCGCTGGGAGCCAGCGGTGATCTGGCCCCCCTGGCCCACATCGCCCTGGTGATGATCGGCGAGGGCGAAGCGGAGTTTGGGGGTGAGATTTTGCCTGGAGCAGAGGCCCTGGCCCGGGCCGGACTCTCCCCCATCGAGCTGGCTCCCAAAGAGGGGCTGGCCCTGACCAACGGCACCGCCTTCATGGTGGCTTTGGGCTGTCTGGCTGTGGATGAAGCGGAAAATGCAGTATTCGTCGCCAATGTGGCCGGCGCGCTTTCATTGGAGGCGCTGCACGGCACGCCCGCGGCCTTCGATCCCCGCATTCACGCCGTGCGCCCCCACCCTTATCAGATCGCCACCGCCGAGTTGGTGCGCTATCTCATCGAAGACTCTGATTTTGTGCGGGGCGCGCCTTCCGACGATCCTCAGGACGCCTACTCGCTGCGCTGCATACCGCAGGTGCACGGGGCCTGCACCGATGCTGTGGAAAACGCCCGCCGCATCGTCTCCATCGAGCTCAACAGCGTCACCGACAACCCCCTCATCTTCTTCGATGAAAACGGCGCGCCAACGGCCATCAGTGGCGGCAACTTCCACGGCGAGCCATTGGCCATCGCCTACGATTATCTCTCCCTGGCCATGACCGAGCTGGGGAATATCTCCGAGCGGCGCTTGAACCGCATGACCGATCAGGCCAGCAACGGCGGCCTGCTGCCCGCGTTTCTCACCGAGAACGGCGGCCTCAACTCCGGCTTCATGCTCACGCAATACACAGCCGCGGCCCTGGCCTCGGAGAATAAAGCCCTCTGCTTCCCGGCCAGCGCCGACAGCATCCCCACCTCGGCCAATGTGGAAGATCATGTCTCCAACGGCCCCATCTCCGGGCGTCAGGCCCGCCGCGTGCTGCGCAATCTGGAGCAGATCCTGGGCATCGAGCTCATGGCCGCAGCCCAGGCCATCGACTTTCGCAAAGAAGCGCTGGGGCATGAGGTGCAGTTGGGCAAGGGCACCGCGCCCGTCTACGATCTCATCCGCCAGCACATCCCCTTCATCGCCCAGGACGCGGTGATGGCCCCGCACATGGCCAAAGCCGCAGAGCTGGTGGCGTCGGGCCAGGTGCGTCAGGCCGCCCGCACCGCCCTTGATTTTTGATCAGCTTTGCGTGAAGCGTCGGCGTCGATGAAAATGACCGAGGACCGAGGACGGTGGACGGGAACACACGCTCTTTCGGTCTCCCGTCTATTCACAAAACAGCGTTACCACCACCATCACACCTACCTGGAGGCAAAGCAATGGAGCTTTCTGAACTGATCCAGTATTCCCGGGGAGACAAACCCGCTCATCTGTTGCTGAAAAACGCGCGGTTGGTTAACATCTTCAGCGGCGAGATCATCCGCACCGATGTCGCCGTGGCCCGCTCTCGCATCGTGGGGCTGGGAGAGGGTTATGAGGCGGAGGAGGTTATCGATCTGGAAGAGGCCTATCTGGCGCCCGGTTTCATCGACGCCCATGTCCACATCGAGAGCTCCATGGCGCCGCCCTCGGAGTTCGCCCGCACGGTGGTGCCCCACGGCGTCACCACCGTCATCACCGATCCCCACGAGATCGCCAACGTGTTGGGCCTGGACGGCATCCGCTTTATGTTCGAGAACGCCAAGCACGGCCCGCTGAGCATGTATGTGATGGCCTCCTCCTGCGTGCCCGCCACCAACATGGAGACCAACGGCG
>Ga0256833_1002013_pt1 | contig 14654 bp, 10 predicted proteins | sample 356284metaG_FD_190535 | JGI IMG/M metagenome (GOLD analysis project Ga0256833, IMG submission 190535) | Hydrothermal vent microbial communities from Mid Atlantic Ridge, Atlantic Ocean - 356-284 | ecosystem: Environmental > Aquatic > Marine > Hydrothermal vents | place: Atlantic Ocean: Mid...
GAACTTGTTCCGGGATCTGAAAGGAACGGATTTTCACACCATGTCATTCCCCGGAAGCGGGAATCTGAAAAAATATTCGCACTAGAAAAGACCTGCTTTAATATATCAACTACTTCTCGCTTAGAATTTCTTCGTCGGGAATAATTTTTTGTGCGGTTTCTTTATTTACAAGTTTTACCTTTCCTTGAACTTTTACATTAGCACCGAATTTAAAATCACCCTCGATTATAAGTTCTTCGCATTCAATCAACGACGGAATCCCTTTGCCGAACCGCTCATCGAAATCGTCAACTTTTTTGTAATGCACCGGATCCAAGTTAATGTAAAGTTTTTTGTTTTGTTTTTTTGGGGAAGGAACCAATTTAAAATCATCCGTTAGAATATAAGCATCGGAGCGGATGGCGAGCAAATCGTTTGTTGTTTTAACCGGTGCGAATCGTGTACGCGGAACCCTTATTGCTCCGGCACCTTCGAATACCGAAATAGCCGAACCCATAGCGGTTTCCAGCTGGTACACTTTCGGAGATGATGCATCGCGCGGATCTACGTTCTTTTCGTTCCGGATCATTGGTAAGCCTAAGATGGCATTGTTTTTATCTAAAATATCTTTAAGCTTTCTCAAATTTATCCAGATGTTATTTGTGTTGAAATATTTATGTTTTGTGATATTCTGAAAATCCTCAATATCTTCACCGGAACATTGAGCGCTCTCGCGTAGAATCAATCCGCCGGTTTTTAAATATGCCAAATGACCGCCTTTCTTATCCGCTTCGGTTCTATCGGCAACTTCCATCAAAAAGGGTAAATTGTTTTTCACCATATAACCGAGAATTTTCGGCTCTAAAAAAGCACCTAAATTATCAGAGTTTGAAATAAAAGCATATTCATAATTTTTTTCCAGCAGTTTATCCAAAATTCCGCTTGTTGTAAGTGCAATATAAATTTCACCGTGTCCGGGCGGACACCATTCCAACTTCGGATCTTTTTTCCAACTTACCGGAGAAAAATCATCTTTACTTATTTTGGGAATTTTATGTTGTTGAAAATCCAACGGTAAATCGTTTTGCAATTCCGGGTAATTTTCAAGTAATTTAAGTGAACCTGAATGAGTATTGAAACTGTTCATTAGAATCAGCGGAACCTTTGTGTTTATTGCTTGCCGGGCGATTATATCGAGAAAAGTTAGTCCGTTCTTTACATGTAAAAGGGATTTGGCTTTGTTCAATCCCATACTTGTTCCCAGTCCGCCGTTCAATTTTATTATAACCGTTCTGTTGAAATTGCTTTTGCCGTATTCCGTGTATTCATCTTCAAGTTTTTCCAAATCGGGTAAATTTTCTACGGGCTCTATTGCGGTTTCTTCAATTATTCCCGTTTCGCCTTCAAGCAATTGGGAATAATAAAACTCGAAGGATTTTATGACAATTCCGGGTAAGTTTTCCGCCTCCATTTTTTCTTTGAACGGGGCAAATTTTTCATTAAGAACCATAATTGTATCTGTTTTGTTGTTGATTATTTTTATTGAATCAAAAATATAAAATTTAAGTTAAATAAATCTTTCATATTTTTTCCGGACAGCTTACTTCACATAAACGTCGAATAACTTCACATTTTCCGAAAGAGTTTTTTTTATTCGGGATTGTAATTGCTCCATACTTCCGGCTTTAATGAATTTACTTAGAGCCCGCAACTTCTTTATCTCCGTGGGTACAATCGAATGACGGGATTTGAAAATGTTTTGAATTGCCAACTCAAGGTTTTTCAAAAATGCGTAGTTCTGTTCCATTATTCCGGCATCGGATGCGGTAATAAGTTTTTGTTCTTTCAAATATTTTATTTTACCGGCAAAGTTTAATTCCGAGTTCCGGTAACCGGTAGAATGTTTTAATTGTAAGTATTGTACGATGAAGTCAAGCGTAATCAATGTGCCGCGGCTTTTCTTCAAATTGACGGAAGTCTGAAACTGTCTGGGATTTTGCTTTCGCAATGTGTTGTACATTTCAACTGTTTCTTTAAGGATAATTTCTGCCGGAAATTTTTTTTGCGAGTGTTCCAGATGTTTTCTGAAAGTCTCGAACAATTCTTTATTCCCCCAAATGAAAGTTAACTTTGTTAGTGCCAAAAATTCCCAAACTCTAGCGCGCTTTTCCAAATATTTTTTATATCCTTCCAAATCCCAAACCAATGGTGAGCCTTCACCTTCGGGTCTCAAGCGGAAATCGACTTTGAACGGTTTGAATATTTGATTCATCTCTTTGAGTATTGCTTGAAAAATATTTTGCAACTCGGGTGCTTTTTTGATATTTCCAGCTACCACAATCAAATCGATATCGGAATTAAAACTCATTTCTTCAATTCCGGAACTTCCGAGTCCGCCGACAAATAAATCTTGCTTTAAGTTTAAAGAATCGATGAGCTTGGCTATTTCAAGATGTAAATACCGTGTTAACAAACCGGCAAAACTTTCGCGGTTTATAATTCCCAAGGTATATTGTACGCTTAATGTAAGCAGTAATCGCATGAGAGTAATTTGATTAAGTTCGTTTTTTTCGAGCGGGTAAAAGACAAATTTGTTCAAGACAAAATCACTCAATTTGATATTTACGTTGAGAATGTCCATTGTCTGTTGGGAAAACTGGCACACATCTAAAAAGTTGCGGAAAAATTTTTTGTTTCTGAATTCGCTATACCACAAGGAAGGAAATTTTACCCTTTCGATAAACCGGGCGAAATTTTCAATTGTTTTATCCGGAAGAGGGGCGTTGCCCAAATAATTGAGCAGTGCGGGTTCTATTTCCGTAAACAGTTCAATTGTTTTTCTGTCGAATTTCTTTTGGCTAAGCAAACCCGAGCCGGTGCGTAAAAATTCCAAATAGCGATGGCTTCTGTTCACGTCTTCAAAATTAATTGATTCCGCTTCTTTGTCTTCAAGCGTTTCTTTTCCGGTTCCGGCAATTGATAAGAAAATTTTCCTTACTTCTTTTCTAAAATCATCAAGTTTTTTCATGAAACCGTTTTTGGTTTTGAAGTTTAGGAAATGCACAAGTTTAAGGAAAATTTCATTGTCGGAAGGCAAGGAGTGTGTTTGTTTGTCATTCATTAATTGCAGAAAGTGTTCTATCAGCCGGTAGAATGTATATGCCTTACGGAAAGTGGCGGCTTCTCTTTCCGAAAGTAATTTGTATTTTCGTAAAACATTAATTGCTTGCAAAGTATTCGGTGTTTGCAGTTCGGGTATTCTCTTTCCGTTTATCAGTTGCAGAGCCTGAACGCTGAATTCTATATCCCGTATTCCGCCTTGGAATAACTTAACATTCGTATCAGTACTTCGTTTTTCGATATTTTTTTTCATACGTAAAATTACTTCACCGGGGTTTTCTTTAAATGGCTGGGCGAAGATATACGAGCGTGTGAATTTTTTGAAGCGGTTATATAAAATTTTACTTCCGGCAACATAACCGGATTTAATCAACATTTGTTTTTCCCAATCTTCACCTTTTGTTTCATAATAAGTAATGGTATCGGCAAACGTACGGGCAAGCGGAGAGTGCCGCCCATCGGGTCTTAACCGGAAATCCACTCTGTACAAATAACCTTTCGATGTAAATTCCGAAGCGGATTTGATAAACAATTGAGTTGCTTCTTCAAGTATTTCAAAATACTCTTTACGTTTCCTGCCGGCTTTTCCGTTTTTATCAAAAAATAACATCAAATCGATATCCGAACTGTAATTTAGCTCGTTGCCACCCAGTTTGCCAAGGGAAATTAAACAATATGTGCGTTTCGTTCCGGTTATTCCGTACTTCGATAAAATTTCTTTATAACTCAATTCGAATAATGCGGAGATAATTGCATTTGCCAGAGACGAAAGATTAGCCGTTGTTTTAATTAAGGATTGACCGTATATATCATTCAATGCTATCTTAAGAAAGTATCGTTGCTTTACGTTTTTAAGAAAGTTTAATTTTGAAGTGAAAGTTTTGTAACGTAAAATGTCGGTATTAATTTCAGTTATAAGATTTTGATAATTAATTTCTTCCGAAAGATAATCGTTATCGAAAAGTTGGTAAAGGTATCCCGGATTCCGGACTAATATATCAGTTAAATAATTGCTATTTGAAGCAATTGCAACCGTTATTTCCACCCGGTGTTTATATTTCAAGCAATCGGAAATAAATGCTTTACCGTCGAACTGGGCATTGATTATTCTTATTAAGTTTGCTTCCGATGATGACGTAAAATAATGGTTTTCCGTTTCCGCTTGAAAAAGTGAGAACAATTTTTCAATCCCGCCGGAAGATAAAAATCCTTCGGATGTATCGACAAGAAATTTGTAAAATCCGTCACTTAACTTGTATTTTGCTTTTTTCCGGGGCATTACGTTGCTAAAATAATATATTCGAAAAACATTTTTTCAAATAATAACCTGATGTTTGGATAAATATTTTCCCAATGCGAATAAAAACCGGTAGAAGAAGTTTTCCGGCAAAGCCGTTGGAAATTTCTTAAACTAAACAAAAGAAACAAATTGCAATTATTGTTTTATAATGTAGAACATAAAAAGTAAGATTACCGGCTTGAGGGCAGCGTTAAGTTCATTGCTTTTCAAAAGGGCTTTGGTTAATTTTATTAAATTAAATATTTAGGAGATTTTGATGCTACAAGGTTTACTCAAGAAAGTATTCGGAGACAAAAATACCAAAATTTTAAAAGAACTTTGGCCGATAGTTGACCAAATAAACGAGGAATATGAAAAAATTAAAGATTATTCCGATGACCAACTCCGCGCTAAAACGGCTGAATTTAAGGAGCGGTTGCAGAACGAAACGAAAGATTTGCGTGAGCGGATTGACGAATTAAAAAACAAATTAACTTCCGATGAATTTGATGAAGATTACGAAGAGATTCACGAAGAACTTAAAGAATTGGAAGAACAACTTGATGCCAAGTACGAGGAAATATTGGATGATATTTTACCTGAAGCATTTGCTGTGGTAAAAGCAACCTGTAAAGCTTTATTGGGTAAATCATGGGAAGTTGCCGGAAATAAAATCACTTGGGATATGGTGCCCTACGATGTTCAATTGTTAGGCGGCATAGTTCTCCATCGTGGAAAAATCGCCGAGATGGCAACCGGTGAAGGTAAAACACTTGTCGCTTCGTTGCCAATATATTTGAATGCTTTAACCGGACGCGGTGTTCACTTGGTGACCGTAAACGATTATCTGGCTAAGCGCGATAGCGAATGGATGGGTGAAATCTATAAATTTCACGGCTTAACCGTTGGCGTTATACTTAATACAATGGATCCAGAACAACGGAAAAAAATGTATAACTGCGATATTACTTACGGAACCAACAACGAGTTCGGTTTCGATTATCTCCGGGATAACATGGCAATATCGAAAGAAAATGTCGTTCAACGCGGGCACAATTACGCAATCGTTGATGAGGTCGATTCCGTTTTGATAGACGAAGCGCGAACCCCGTTGATTATTTCCGGACCCGTTGAAGCCTCCGAACACAAATTTTACGAAATGAAACCTCCGGTCGAACGGCTTTTCAGAAAACAAGCAAACTTGGTAGCGAAAATTGTGCAGGAAGCCGAAAAGAGATTGAGCGAGGGCAAATATGACGAGCAGACCGGAATACTGTTGCTCAGGGCGTTCCGCGGGTTTCCTAAGAATAAAAAATTACTTAAAATTTTAAGTGAACCGGAAAATAAAAAACTGCTCCAACAAACGGAGCTCGAATTTTTAAAAGAGAAAGAAAAGCGGATGCCGGAAATTGACGAAGAACTTTACTTCGCAATTGATGAAAAAAATAATTCCGTAAACTTGACCGATAAAGGAAGGGAAGAGCTTGCGCAAGGTTCGCCGGAAGGAAAAGAATTTTTCGTATTGCCCGATTTGGGAACGGAAATTCACGAAATTGAAAACAATCCGGCTCTTTCCGAAGAAGAAAAATTGAAAAAGAAAGACGAACTTTATCATCTTTACAGTGAACGTAGCGACAGAATTCACACTATCAATCAATTATTGAAAGCCTACGCTTTGTTTGCAAAAGACGACGAATACGTTATAACGGAAGACGGAAAGGTTGCAATTGTAGATGAATTTACCGGTAGAATTCTTCCGGGCAGAAGATATTCCGACGGTCTTCATCAAGCGATTGAAGCAAAGGAAAACGTTAAGGTTGAAAAGGACACACAAACGCTCGCAACGATAACACTTCAAAATTATTTCAGACTTTATAAAAAGCTTGCGGGAATGACCGGTACGGCGGAAACCGAAGAAGCGGAATTTGAAGAAATTTACGGACTGGAAGTTGTTGTAATTCCAACCAATAAACCCGTTGCCCGGATTGATGAAGACGATGCAATTTACAGAACAAAACGCGAAAAGTTGAATGCAATTGTTGAAAAAATCAAGGAGCTGCGTGAGGAAAGACGCCCCGTACTTGTAGGTACAACAACGGTTGAGGCTTCCGAAACAATAAGCCGGATGCTGAAACGGCAAGGGATTCCACATAATGTGTTGAATGCCAAACATCATCAACGTGAAGCGGAAATTGTTGCATTTGCAGGTCAACCCGGCGCCGTTACAATCGCTACAAACATGGCCGGGCGCGGTACCGATATTAAACTTGGCGAAGGTGTTGTGGAAAAAGGCGGGCTTTACATTCTCGGAACCGAACGTCATGAATCGCGCCGTATCGATAGACAGTTAAGAGGTCGTGCCGGCCGGCAAGGAGATCCCGGAACCTCCAAATTTTTTATCTCGCTCGAAGACGATTTAATGCGCCTTTTCGGTGGCGACCGTGTAACAAACGTTATGCGCAGAATCGGAATTGAAGAAGGAGAAGCCCTTCAACATCCTATGATTACCAAATCCGTTGAACGGGCACAGAAAAAAGTGGAAGAAAACAACTTCGCAATTCGTAAACGCCTTTTGGAATACGACAACGTTATGAATCAACAACGCGAAGTGATTTATACCCGCAGAAGACGTGCACTGGAAGGTGAACGCCTTAAAACCGAAATTTACGAATTGCTGGAAGAATATATCGACGATTTGCTCGATGAACATTATGAAAACGTTGAAGTGGAGCAAATCCGCGAAAAAATGTTGAAAAACTTGCTCGTTGAAGTGAAACTTGAACCTGAGGAATTTGAAAAACTTGGACGCGACGGAATTAAAGAAAAATTGATCTCAGCTGCAAAAGAGTTTTACGAAAAGAAAGAAGAAATGCTCGGCTCCGAATTGATGGCAAGGCTCGAACGTTACGCTATGTTAAGTGTGATAGACGAAAAATGGAAAGAACATTTGCGGGATATGGATGATTTGAAAGAAGGAATAGGATTGCGGGCATACGGCCAGAAAGACCCGTTAATCGAATATAAAACCGAAGCGTACAAGTTGTTTGTCGATTTGCTTGTTGAAATTAGAAACGATGTGGTTTCATTCAGCTTTAAATTTTTCCCGCAAATGCCCGAAGAAGTTCAAGAAAGAAGAGTAAAACGGCCGCAAAGATTAAGAACCGTTAAAGCCGATTCTTCGAATATGGGAATAAGGACCGGTGCACAGCAAACCGATGAAGGAGCAAAACGCGGTAAACAACAGCCGATTCGGGTTGAAACCAAAGTGGGCAGAAACGATCCTTGTCCTTGTGGCAGCGGTAAAAAATATAAACATTGCCACGGACGGAATGCTTAAACAATTTATTTTGAGGTTGTAATGAAAAAGATTGAAGCAATAATAAGACCATTCAAATTGGACGAGGTAAAAGAAGCTTTGTTGGAAGAAGGAATAAGAGGTATGACGATTTCCGAGGTGAGGGGTTACGGACGACAAAAAGGGCATAAAGAAGTTTACCGCGGCAGTGAATACGAAATTGAATTTGTGCCCAAAATTAAAATAGAAGTTGTTGTGAATGATGATATCTCCGATAAAGTAATCGATGCAATTTTACGAACGGCTAAAACAAATCAAGTTGGAGACGGAAAAATCTTTGTTTCGGAAATAAATGACGCAATCAGAATCAGAACGGATGAATCCGGTCCCGAAGCACTTTAACATAAAATGAAATTAGTTAAAAATACAAAAATAGCAATTTTAATAATTGCGATTGTTTTAATTAACGGTTGTGGTTTTTGGACGGATTTCACCACATATTTTAATCGTTACTACAATGCATCCAAGCTGTTCGAAGAAGTGGAAACACATCTTCTTAAAAACAAAAAAGATATCTTCGAATTCAAGCTGGATGACCTTAAAGGGCAAGATAAAACCAAACTCAAAAAAGTAATTGAAAAAACATCCAAAATATTTCAATTTCAAAGTGAATCTTCTTATTTCCCCGATGCTTTGTTGCTGACCGGTAAAGCATTCTACTATCAGCAGGATTTTTCAAAAGCCCTGAGAAAATTTAACGAGTTGCTCTCGTTAAATTTGGAAGATTATAATTTGGAAACAATGCTGTGGATTGGTAAAACACAATTGCAATTGAGGGAATTCGATAAAGGCTTGGAAACATTGGATAGGGTAATCAATCTTGCAGCCGAAAAGGGAAACGAAGATGTACTCAAAGAGGCTTATGTAGCACAAATCGCATTTCTAACTTACCGCGAACGGATTCCCGAAGCAATTGAACTTTGTAATAAATTTCTTGCCGTTTCGGATGACGATTATATCAATGCAAAAACATCTTACCATTTGGGCGAGCTTCAGCTTCAGTTGGATAATTTGGAAGAAGCGATTGCCGCTTTTCAAGCCGTTGACAATTACGAACCGGATTTTACTACGGAGTTCAACAGTAAATTGAAAATAGCCCAGATTTATAAAGAGCTCGGCAATACCGAAAAGAGTCTTGAGCTATTGGAAGAATTAAAAAACGAGAATAAATTTCAAGACTTCTCCGATAAAATTGATTTGGAAATCGGACAAATATATTATGAAAAAGGTTTGGTTGAAGATGCCGTTACCCAATTTGCGGCAGTCGATTCTGTTTATACAAATGTGGAAACAGGCGGAATTGCCAGCTATCACATCGGAGGAATTTTGATGCGAGATTACCATGATTATGACAGTGCAAAAATTTATTTCGACAAAACTCTCCGTTCAAAAGCTCCGCTTGAAATTAAAACCGAAGCAAGAAAAGAATCAAATTTAATTAATAAATACTTAAAACTTATCCGCAAGTTAAAAACCCAAAAAAAACAGTTGCTTTATGCTACCGATGACGATGCGTTTATTCTCGATTCACTTGCGTATGAAGAAGCTCTCAGAAAAGATACAATGAAAAACAAAGGAGAAAATATAACCGGCAGCGAAACTAAAAACAGATTCAATAAGAGAAGCAGAAGTAAATTCGACAAGGGTAAAAGAAAAGGTCCGAGAAAGCCGGTACGACCTAAAATTCCGGTGGATTCATTGCATACACTTATCAGTAACACTGAATTTGAGCTCGCTAATATTTTCTTCACCGAATTCAACGTGCCGGATTCGGCATATTTTTATTATACCAAATCGCTTGAAGATAACGAAAACAATCCGCAAAAGCCTCAAATACTTTACGCACTCGGCAGTTATTACGAATTAACCGGTGATTCGGCTAAAGCGGACAGTGTTTTTGAAATAATTTACGAAGATTACAAAGGAAACGAAATTGTTAACAGGGTAGCGGAAAAATTGCATCTACCGGAAGTTAAAAGTCAAACCGGACCTGCCGAAAAAAGTTATTTAAATGCGGAAACCCTGATTGATAAAAACAATTTTTCCCAAGCCATACCGGAACTGAAATCAATTTTCGATAAATATCCGAAATCCACTTATGCGGCAAAATCACTCTACGCAATTGGCTGGATCTACGAAAACAAATTGGATAATCCCGATTCCGCAGCAGCTTATTATGATTTGTTAAATACCAAATTCGGCAATTCAGCTTATGCGAAAAAAATAAAAACCAAAATTTATTTTTATAAAAAAGAACAAGCGAAGAAAAAAGCCGGAGCCGATTCAACCGGTGGAGATTCAAACGGCAAAACTTTACGGAACAGCTCTGCAATCGTAAAGAATAAAACCCAAAGAGACAAAAACGCTTCGGGGAAAGTTCACAGACCCGGAACAAAAACATCAAAACTGCAGGAAAACGGAACCGGAATTAAAAAGCCCGGAAGCAAATAAATTTAACTGCCATGAACAGAAGAAAACTCCTTGAACTTATTGAGCAAGGTGAAAATCTTAATGTGGAATTCAAACAACGGTTTTCCACTTATGAAAAAATAGCAAAAGAATTTATTGCTTTTGCCAACACGCGCGGCGGTTATATTTTGTTCGGAATAGATGATGATAAATCGATTCACGGTGTGGAAAGTGAAAAGGGTGAAGCCGAGTTGATAAAGATTACCGCCCGGCAATATTGCGAGCCGCCGGTTAAGTATAATATTCATTATATCAATATCGATAACAAAGAAATTGTTGTTGCGGAAATTTTTGAATCCGCTAACAAACCGCACCGTATCCAAGATTATTTGGAGCAGTTGGATTTAAATAGATCGGAAGTGTTCGTAAGAGTAAACGATAAAAGTGTTCCGGCTAGCAAAGAGATGATTAAAATTATGCAAACCCGCTCGCGTGCAATCCCGCTTAAAAATTACCAAATCGGTAAAAATGAAAAAATTGCTTTTGAGTTTTTGGATAAACACGAAACGATAACCGTTAAACAGTTAAGTGAAATTGCAAATTTATCAAGGCGGAGGGCATCGAGGACGTTAATCAAATTGGTGAGGGCTAACTTGCTTTTAATTCACACAAAAGAGAACGGGGAAGATTATTTCACTTATGCCGGTTAATTATTCCGTGTCGAAAATTTTTCTCAATTCGAATACAGCGATTCCGTAAGCCACTGCAACGTTAAGCGATTGTTTGATTCCGTATTGGGGTATTTCAATTGCTGCATCGCAAAGGTCAATAAGCTCTTGTGAAACACCGGTTATTTCGTTTCCAACAATAAGACACAACGGAAAATCATTTTTCGATAAAGAGTAATAAGGAATATTTTCGTCAGTCTGCTCCAACGCAATTATTTTCACACCTTGTTTTTTCAGTTTCTTTACCGTTTCAACCGGATTTTCCGCATATTCCCATTTAACGCTTTCTTGCGAGCCCAGAGCGGTTTTCAGAACTTCTTTTTTGGGCGGATGCGGAGTGTAACCGCAAAGATATAGCTTTTCGATCATTGCACCGTCCGATGTCCGGAAGATTGAGCCTACATTGTATGAACTTCTGATGCTGTTCAACACAACGTAAACCGGCAATTTTTGTACTGTGTCTAATGTTTCGAGTGTGCTTCTTTTGGCGGATATTTCGGCGTGAGTAAGTTTTTTCATAATTGTTTTATTTGTTTTTTGCGGCGAGCTGCCCGCATGCAGCTGCAATATCGTCGCCTTGCGTTTTTCTGATCATTACCGTAACGTTGTTTTCCCTTAAAGTTTGAACAAAATCATCAATACGGTCTTTCGGTGTGGGTTCCAATGTTGCCCCGAAACCACCGGGATTCATGTGCGCAATGCTGTTGAAAGGAATAACGTTTATTTTACATGAAAGCTGGCGGCATAATTTGGTTAATGCTTTTATGTCTTCGTCTCTGTCGTTAACGTCTTTAAACATTGTATATTCGAAAACAATGGGCGTCTTGGTTTTCTTGGAATAATATTTAATTGCTTCAATGTTTTGTTCCACCGGATATTTTTTGTTAATTGGCATAAGTTTGTCCCGGATATCATTAAAACAAGAATGAAGCGAGAGTGCCAACTTTACGCGCAATCCGCTATCTGCCAATTCTTTTATTTTATGTGGAATTCCCGCCGTGGAAACCGTAATTCTGTTTCTGCTAAGACCTTTGTTAAGCTCGCTGGTAAAAATGGAAAGTGTTTTAACCGTCGTTTCAAAATTCAATAACGGCTCTCCCATTCCCATGTAAACTATATTCGTTATGTTTTTCTTGCCGTAATCTTTCGCTGCAAGTAAATATTGGTCAACTATTTCCGCGGCGGTTAAATTCCGTGTATAGCCCATTAATCCGGTTGCACAAAATTTACAATCGAGCGGACAACCTACTTGCGTTGAAATACACAATGTATTACGGTTTTTATCCGGTATTACAACGGATTCGATTTTATTACCGTCTTCCGTACGGAAAAGATATTTCTTTGTTCCGGTTTCGGGAGAATTTTGCACGGTAACCAGTTTTAACGATTCCAGCGAAAATTTTTCGCTCAACTTTTCCCTCAATGATTTCGAAAGATTTAACATTTCACCGAAATCGTTTGATAGATGGTTATACATCCAATTAAACACCTGCTCGCCGCGGTATTTCGGTTCGCCCAATCCCTTGAACAATTGTTGTAATTCGTTTAGCGTTAACCCTTTTAATTGATATTTACCGTTTCCGTTTTTCATAGCGAGCAAATATACAAATGTTTAATCAAATTATCAGCTTTACCAAGGGGTTTGAATAGATTCTTATAAAACTTATTTTTACATATATAAAATTCGCTTGGAAATTATTAAATGAGACAGAGAACCAACCTGGATACCTCGGAAGCAAATTTTGTTTATGCACGCGTATTACTTGAACTTAACAAATACGATAAATTTCAAAATCTGTTTGTTACCGACCGGAATAAAATCATCGATGAAATATGCCTGGCGGTAATTGATGAAGCAAATGAAAAAGAGGAAGACCGTGAAGCTCTTAAATTTGAAATCATGTCGTATAAACTTCCCGCCGAAGAGAAAGAAAAGTATTTCAGTCCACCGCTGTATATAAGCGGCTTGAAGAAACCGGAAGAGTTTGATAAAAAGCTGAATAAAAAGTATAAAAACATAATTGAAAAGCATGTGAATAAAACAGTTTTGGAATTGGCACTTCAATAAAACATGTAAATTCATACCGGATAAAAATCCTCACCTTAATATCCGAATAATTTTGTAATTTTAGTTATAAGTATGAATTTGTTCAAAAAAATTGCGGAGTTTTAAAATGAATTTTGAATTAAACGAAGAACAACTAATGATTCAACAAACGGCGCGGGAATTTGCCGAAACGGAAATCGCACCATCCACAATTGAACGCGATATTAAAGCGGAATTCCCCACTGAAATTGTAAAAAAATTGGGTGAGCTCGGATTTATGGGAATGATGGTTTCCCCCGAGTACGGTGGCGCCGGTTTGGATACGGTAAGTTATGTGTTGGCACTGATAGAAATTTCCAAAGTTGATGCCAGCGTTGGAGTAATAATGTCGGTGAATAACTCGCTTGTCAATTTCGGCTTGGAAAAATGGGGGTCTGAATATATCAAAAAGACTTACTTAACCCCTTTGGCGCAAGGTGAAAAGTTGGGTGCATTTGCCCTTTCGGAGCCTGAAGCGGGCAGCGATGCAACGCAACAGAGAACAATGGCGGAAAAAGACGGAAAATATTGGGTTCTCAATGGAATTAAGAATTGGATTACAAACGGAACGTCAGCAGATTATTACATAGTGATGGCACAGACCGATAAAGAAAAACGGCATAAAGGAATCACCGCTTTCCTTGTTGAAAAGGGAACCCCCGGGTTTGAGCATGGCGTTAAAGAAGACAAATTGGGAATCAGAAGCTCGGATACGTGTTCTCTGACGTTTACCAATTGCCGCGTTCCCGAAGAAAATGTTATTTGGGATGTGGGAAAAGGATTTTACTTCGCAATGAATACCCTTAACGGCGGAAGATACGGTATTGCCTCGCAAGCAGTTGGTATTGCAACGGCAGCATACGAGAAGGCATTGAAATATTCACTCGAGCGAAAAGCGTTCGGTACCGAAATCTTTAATCATCAGGCAATTCAATTTAAATTATCGGAAATGGCAACCAATGTGGAAGCCGCACGATTATTAACTTTACAAGCAGCCGCCTTGAAAGATGCCGGAAAGGATTATATAAAACAAGCATCCATGGCTAAATTGTTTGCCAGCGAAACAGCCGTTAAATGTGCTCTCGAAGCAATTCAAATTCACGGCGGTTACGGTTACGTAAGAGAATATCTGGTTGAAAGATATCTTCGCGATGCCAAAATAACAGAGATTTATGAAGGAACTTCGGAAATACAAAAAATTATTATTGCACGCGAAATAATGAAGGAAATCCAATAATATTTTGTCTCTCGTAAATCATGAAATTTAAATTATTACTAATTTTATCATTTGTATATGGAAATTTAATTGCACAAACGGATTGGGAAAGATGGGATGCGGATAATTCCGTTTTTCAACTCAAAGGAATTCAAGAGAGGGATTATTCACTCGACAAAAGTAATGTTGGTATGATGGCACTTACCGCATTGAGGGACTTGTATTGGTTTGCGTTTTCGGATCTCGACGGAGATAATTGTCCGTTTCATCCCACGTGCTCTTCATTTTTTGTCGAAGCGGTAAAAAAAACAAACCTGCTTCAAGGATTGCTAATGTTTGCCGATAGATTTACGAGAGACACTAATTTTTTCAAAGGATTTAACCATTACGAAATTGATGAAACCGGAAAATTTTTCGATCCCGTTGATAATTACACTTTAAACGGTACATACATCCGTAAGCAATCATACCACAAAAGGAAG
>Ga0256833_1002014_pt1 | contig 14644 bp, 8 predicted proteins | sample 356284metaG_FD_190535 | JGI IMG/M metagenome (GOLD analysis project Ga0256833, IMG submission 190535) | Hydrothermal vent microbial communities from Mid Atlantic Ridge, Atlantic Ocean - 356-284 | ecosystem: Environmental > Aquatic > Marine > Hydrothermal vents | place: Atlantic Ocean: Mid...
GGCCAAGGTGGAGCTGGCTCTGGTGCGCGGCAAGAAGAAATACGACAAGCGCCGCGAGATCGCCAAGCGCGACGCCGACCGCGACCTGCGCCGGGCGTTGAAGAACTACCGATAGGAAGACTGGCGTCCGCCGCCGATGCAGAGACGCTCTCGAAGCCAACGTTGGCCTGGCGCTCAGCCACGTAATGCGTAAAACGTAAAACGTTGAGTCCTTACGCATTACGCATTACGTTTCACGAAATCGGTTGCCCGTGCCAGATTGGCTTGCTCATTTTCATCCTTATTGGTGAGCTAGTGCTCATGGCGACTGCTTACTGCTTACTGATCACTGTTTACTGTTCCCGCCCATTGGAGGACAACGATGATTGCTCGCATGTGGCATGGCAGGGTTCTTAGCTCCAAAGCCGAGGCTTATCGGCGCTTTCTCAACGAAAGAGCCATTCCTGATTATCAGTCGGTGAAAGGCAATCTGGGCGTTTACATCCTCCAACGCCCGGATGGTGACGTCACCCATTTCATCACCCTGACATTTTGGGACAGCGTGGAATCGATCCGGGGATTCGCGGGTGATGACATCGAAGTGGCGAAATACTACGACGAAGATCGGGATTTTCTGCTCGAATTCGAGCCCAATGTCCTGCACTATGAGGTCGTCGGGCGCTCTCATCCACAGGAATAGCAAGCTATGAGCTCCCCGCCAGCGTCTCAATCCATCCATCTGCCTGAAACGGGTCAAGACAAAGGGGCGCTTTTGCGGGAGATGAAAGCGGCCCGCGCGCATGATGTGCGCTGGCGCGAGGGGCGGGTGTTCAGTCTGGTGTTCTATGCGGGCGAGGATGTGCATCAGGTGGCGCAGGCCGCGTATGAGATGTTTTTCTCCGAGAATGCGCTGAATCCCACCGCCTTTCCCAGCCTGCGCCGCTTCGAGAGCGAGGTGGTGGCCATGACCGCGGGCCTGCTGCACGGCGATGCGCAGACGTCGGGAAATATGACGTCGGGCGGGACGGAGAGCCTGCTGATGACCATGCTCACCGCCCGCGAATGGGCCCGGGATCATCATCCCGACATCGCTCTGCCCGAGGTGGTTTTGCCCGCCACCGCCCATCCCGCCTTCGACAAGGCCGCACACTATTTCGGCATGAAGCTGGTGCGCACGCCGGTGCGGGCGGATTTTCGGGCCGATGTGGCGGCCATGGCCCGGGCCATCACTCCCAACACCGTGATGCTGGTGGGCTCCGCGCCCTCTTACCCCCAGGGCGTGGTGGACCCCATCGCCGACATCGCCGCCCTGGCCCAAGAGCGGGGGCTGCTCTGCCATGTGGACGCCTGCGTGGGCGGCATGATGCTGCCTTTTGTGGAGCGGCTGGGCTATCCAACGCCGGCCTGGGATTTCAGAACGCCGGGCGTCACCGCCATCTCGGTGGATCTGCACAAATATGGCTACGCGGCCAAAGGCGCTTCGGTGATCCTGTATCGCACCGCCGCACTCAGGCGCTATCAACTTTTTGTCACCACCGATTGGTCGGGCGGCATCTACGCCTCGCCAGCCATGGCGGGCACCCGGCCCGGCGGCGTCATTGCCGCGGCCTGGGCGGTGATGACCTATTTGGGCGAGGAGGGCTATCTCGACCGCGCCCGGGCTGTGATGCAAACTCGGGACAAGATCATGGTGGGCGTCGACGCCATTCCGGGCCTGAAAGTCCTCAGCAATCCCGACATCAGCGTGCTGGCCCTGGCGTCGGATGAGCTGGACGTGTATCTGATTGCCGACGAGCTGGAGATGCGGGGCTGGCATCTGGATCGGCAGCAATTCCCGCCCAGCCTGCACATGACCCTGCACTACGGCCACAAAGACATCCCCGGGCCTTTTCTGCGTGATCTGCGGGCCAGCGTGGCCGCAGTGCGCCGTCCCACCCCGCGCCGCTTCATGCAATCGGCCCTGATAGGCGGCATTCGCGCACTGTCGGTCATCCTGCCCGAGCGCTGGCTGAGCTGGCTGACCGGGCAGGGCTCGCGTTTTCTGGGCGGGGGCGGCGGCCTGCCCCAGCGCAGCGCCCCCATGTACGGCATCATGGGCACGCTGCCCAACCGCAGCGACATCCGGGAATTGGTGCTGGATATGGTCGAGGGTTTCACCCGGCCCGAGGATTGACGCGTCCGAACCTGACAGGTTCCCAGCCGATAAAGTCGTATTCGCGGCCCAATCCGCCCATCGCCAGCTCGTCCGATGGGTAAACCGGACTGTATGGAACCTGTCAGGTTGTGGTCGGGTAGACAACCCGCGCAGGTGACTGCTAAGGTTGCCGGTTTAGCCGTGACTTCGGTCTTGAACCAGACGTTTCTGAATGTCAGGGCGTCAAGCGTCAAGCGTCAAGCGTCATGGCTTCGCATGGGGACGCCCGCCGCAATTCATTTTTGACGTTTGACGCATGACGTTTGACGTTTTTTGCAGGAGCCGTCTTGTTTTACGGCGTAAACTTCGCATATGTAAGCAGTTACCCGCGCAGTTTTTATGTGTGCGCCAAGACGCGTCGCGTCATGGGAAATTTGCTGATGGTGCTTAAATGATGCGATAATGAAAGCCGCAAATCAACGGGCTCGCCCGTGTTTCAAATTGCATGATTGCAACGCCAAGGAGAGAATTTTCATGAATGATAACGATAAAGAAGTGCTGGATGGTGCAGACGCCGCCGAACAGGCTGGGGCTGCTGTTGAGGAAATCGTCGAAGAGATCAGCGAAGCTGTGGTCGACGAGGATGGCAACGTGATTTTGGAAGATGTCACTATCGCCGCTGTGGAAGATGCGTCGGGCGCCGTGGCCGTGGTGGAAGAGACTGTCGAGGAAGTCGTGGATGCTGACGGCGACGTGGTTGCCGAGGCTGTGGAGGTCGTCGAGGTGATGACCGATGCAGCCGGTGAGGTGCAGCAGGTCGCAGTGGAAGAGATCGAGATCGTGGAGGACTGGGATGAGGATGATGACTGGGATGACGATTGGGATATGGACGAGGAGGGCGGCGCCGGCATGGTCGGCAAAACCGTGGATCTTATGGGGCGCACGGCTGTCTTCACTGGGCGCACTGCCGTGCTGGTTGCGGGTAAAACCGCTGGCGCGGCGCTTCATCTCACGGGCAAAGTCGCTGGCAAAATGGCTGGCGCGGCCCTGGGCGTGGCGGGCGTCGCTGCGGCCAAGGCTGATGAACTTACCGGTGGCAAGATGGGCAACGTGGCCGGTGATGTGCTGGGCGCGGCCGGCAAGCTGATGGGCATGTTCAGCGGCAGCCAGTCCTCGGACGAAGATGACGATTGGGACGACGAAGACTGGGGCGACGACGATGATTGGGATGACGACGAAGCCTAGTCCATCTCCCTGAACGTCCGTCTGATTTCCCCTCCCTCAAAAAACACCCCCTCCGTTTTTTCCCGCTGACGGAGGGGGTTTTGTTGCCCAACCACGTAATGCGTAAAACTTAAAACGTAAAATGTGAAGTCCTTACGCATTACGCATTACGCATTACGTTTTACGGGCTTGACTGTCCCGCCAGTTGGCTTGCTCATTTTCAGCCTTATTGGCGCACAACCGGCTCATAGCGACTGCTTACCGATCAATACGCGTTGCGGTCGGTGAAGATGCGGACGACCGTCAGCAGGGTGATTTTGAAATCCAGCCACAGCGACCAGTTTTCGATATACCACAGGTCGTATTTGGTGCGCTCGACGATGCTGGTGTCGCCGCGCAGGCCGTTGATCTGGGCCCAGCCGGTGATGCCCGCTTTTTCGCGGTGCCGCTCCATGTAGCGGGGGATGTATTGGCGGAATTGCTCGACATAAACAGGGCGCTCGGGTCGGGGCCCGACCACGCTCATGTCGCCGCGGATGACGTTGATGAATTGCGGCAGCTCATCCACCGAGAGCTTGCGCAGGATGGCGCCCAGCTTGGTCTTGCGCGGGTCGTCGGGCGTGGTCCAGCCCGGCCCGTGCGATTCGGCGTCGGTGCGCATGGAGCGGAATTTGAGGGTGGGGAAGGGGCGGGCGTCCAGGCCCATCCGCTCCTGAATGTAGAACACCGGGCCGGGCGACTCCAGCTTGATGAGCAGGGCGATGAGCAGCATGAAGGGGGAGAGCAGAATCAGCGCGGGCACGGCAATGGCTAGATCGTAGGCCCGCTTCAGTGAGAGCTTCCACCCGCGTAGCGCCACGTCGCGCACCGAAAGCAGCGGCAGGCCCGCCAGATCGCTCACCGCCACCTCGGTGGCCATGATCTGGAACACGTCGGGGAAAACCTTGATGCTGACTTTTTCGCGTTCGCATAGCGAGATGATGCGCACCAGCTCGCGGTGAGAGGCTTCGGGCAGGCCGATGACCACTTCGTCGATGCCATAGTGTTCGATAACTTCGGGGATGTCGGCGGGCCGCCCCAGGCGGGGCGCATCCGCTATCTGCATCAGTTCGCCGTTGGCCTCGATATAACCCACCACCTCGTGCCCGGCGTCGTTGACCCCTTGCAGCTTCTGGATGAGCATGCGTCCGATGTCGCCGCTGCCCACCACCAGCACCTTTTGGCGTCCCAAACCCCGTTTTTGCAGCAATCGCACGAACAGTCCATACACCCAGCGCCCCATTGTGACCAGAATGATGGCCAGGCCCCATGTCGCCAGCACGAAGCTGCGAGGATAAGGCACGGTTCCGTAATTGAAATGATCTGGGAAGATGAAAACGATGGCGACCAGCGCCACCAAAAAGGCGATGCTGACCGTGCCCACCGTCTTGGACAGGCTATCAAGGAAATTGGCGGGCCTGCGTCCATGATACCGGCGACGCATGTAAGAGATGATGACGATGGCCGCGATGAGGAACAGCGCCAGGGGCAGGTAAGAAAGGAAGCGATCCACCGAGCCGGGCCTGATGCTGCGCTGCAAGCGATGCGCCGCAAAGACCGCCAGGCCCGCGGTGAAAGCGTCCAGCGTCACTTGCAGCAACAGGAAGAGCCATCGCAACTGCCGTTTCATGTCCGGGCCTCCATTCTGCGTCCGCGCAGCCAGGTCAGCCCCACGTCCACGCTACCCTTGACGGCAATGCCCGCCATGATCAGATAGTAGAGCAACGCGTTGGTTTGCTCCTTGTAGTGCTTGCGCACGAAAATGGCCATGGCGTCATAAAAGGCCCGTCGCACCCGCACATTGCCCCTGGATGCCGCGCCTTTGTGGTGATAAACGATGACCTGCGGATGGTACCAGATTTTCCAGCCCGCCTGTTTGATGCGAAAGGCCCAATCCAGGTCTTCGCCATACATAAAGAAAGCCTCATCCAGCAGACCCACAGCCTCCAACGCTTCGCGTCGCACCAGCATGAACGCGCCCACGACGCTGTCCACCTCGGTTTCCTGGTTTTCGGGCAGGTAGGTGAGGTTGTACTGGGCGAAGCGGGGGTTGTCGGGGAAGATCTTGCTCAGGCCCAGGCCGCGGTAGATGAAAGATGCGGGCGAGGGAAAGGCCCGACGACAGGCTTTATCCAGACTGCCATCGGGCAGGATGAGCCGGGGCCCGGCCGCGCCGATGTCGGACCGGGCGTCCATCAGCGCCAGCATTTTGGCTAATGCGGTGGGAGGGAGCTCGGTGTCCGGGTTCAGAAGCAGCGCGTAACGGGGCAGGGTTTCGGGCGGCTTGCCCTGGGCGAAGCCATACGCCCGCAGGCCGATATTGTTGGCGTAAGCGAAGCCGCCGTTTTTGGGCGCCGGGATGGCTCGGGCCTGGGGAAACTCGGTTTGCACCATCTCTACGCTGCCATCGCTGCTCTTGTTATCCACCACCGTGACATGAAACGCAAAATCGCCCTCGCTGGCGTAAACCGAACGCAGGCAGGCGCGCAAAAGATCTCTCGTGTTGTAATTGACGATGACGATGGCGAGATCCAGCATGGGGGACGCAGTCGGGTAGAGTTCCATAGGCCGGGCAGCCATCTATTTTACCATCAGCGCGCATGACGCCCAAAACGGCATTCCGACTGCTGGCAAGGATGCGCCGGGAGCTGGCCGCGCTGCTGCTCGCTGACTGAACCCGGATGTAATCCGCCGAATGTAAAAGCCCCGCCGAAAGAGCAGGGCTTTGATGTCAATTGTTTTTCGTTTATCGCCCACAATGCGCCAGGCTTCGCCTAAAAAGGATCTGGGCGCTTCCTGTCTCGGTCGGACGTAGTTCAAGATGGAGGTTAATCGGAGCGGCGTCGCCACACAAACGCCCCCAAGCCGAACATGCCAAAAATCGTCCAGCCGAATCCGGGAAGCAGCGCCTGGGTCTCTGTATTCATCGATGTCAGGGTGACTGCATTGGCGTTTAGCTTGTTGAAACCGAAGTCTACGGTCATGTAGGAGCTGCTGTCGGCGTAGCCCACGGCGTCTCCCGAATCACTGGTGTTACTCTGACCGCCTTTGGTGGCGGCAAAGGGTTGGCTGATCACGTAGTCACCAGCGGGCAAACCGTCATCCGCATTGTCATTGACATCGGGATCATGATCGCCGCCCTGGCTGCTATTCTTGTAACCCTGGTTTTTCAAATCTGCACTGACAACGGCCACGAAATAGTTGGTGGCGGCGTCTCCGGGCGTACTTGGCGTGACGTCAAGAAATTGATAAATGCCGTCGGCGTCGGTTACAGTCGTCATAATTGCTGCGCCGTCGGCTCCGTCGGGTTCGGGCGCGCCGTTACCATTGGCGTCACGATAAAGTTTAACGGTGATATTGCCAATGCCCGGCTCTCCGGCGTCAACAATGCTGTTGCCGTTCGCATCATCCCAAACCAGGTTGCCGATGGCGACGATGTTTTTCAATGTGTAACCAAAATCGGCGTCATTATAGTCGGTGAGTGTGTCGGAGAGATAGACGAAACGCGGTTCGGGACCATTATAGGCGTTGCTGGCATTCTCGCCAGTGTATTCATAACCTTCCAAGGCGCCGCCGTGTTCGAAGTTGCTGTCCGCTATCTCGACCCACCACCCCAGAGGAGCTCCCAGCTCGGTGAAGTCATACCAGCCGTGCTCAACATCCGTAGTGCCGGGGTTATCGCCGGTCGTCATCTGCTTGGTCAGGGTGTCATCAGGATCGAAGACGCCCTGCTGTGTGCCGTCATCCAGGTAGAGATTGACCAGCACGCCGTCAATGCCCGATTCGCCCCATTCGGGGCCTTCATCTTTGGCGCCGTTGCCATTTTCATCGTACCAGACGAAATCGCCCAGGGTGCTGACGCCGCCGGGGCTGGCGAATACGGTTAGTAATCCCGTCAACAGAAGGCTGACGAGGGCCACGGTGATAATGATGGTTGTTTTTGTTGTTCGAGACATGTTGTTCAACTCCTCAGAAAAAGAATGGATGGATGTCCTCCAAAGGGAAGCGGTTTATCGTATGGATGATGGAAAATTGATGCGCAAGGCGGGATCGCCAAAAATCATGTAGGCGTCCACGACCTCAAGATAGTGTTTCGTTTGGGGGGCGTTGTCGACGAGATAATGTTTGGCTGCGGTGGCGGCTTCGCCCAAGGTTGTCATCTTATCATAAAAAACGGCCAGGAAAAAGCCTTTTTCCAGCAGTTGGTGGGGATTAGTCAGGCCCAGGCTGGTGGCGGACCAACTGGCCACGGAGCCGCCCGCGGCCCGCACGTTGGCCTCGGCAAAGGATTGAGCGCCGACGTTGGGCTGCTGGAAGAAGCCGTCCGAGCAGGCCATGGCCAGGGTGATGGGCCATTTGCCCTGATTGTGCAGGCGCTCGACCGTGGCCTGGTCCATCAGTCGCTCCGCGGCCCAATAGTCTTTGGTGGCGTGGCCGATGTAGTTCAGGATCAATGCGCCCGGGCCTTCCAGCGCATCGACGATCTGCTGCTTGCACTCGGTCGAGACGTCGGGATTGTCGCGGTCGCAGGTCAACCCGGCGTAGATTTTGTGGGGCCGATAGGGTGCGGGCAGGAATTTGATGGTGTTGGCTGGCGGGTCTGCGTAGCCGTCCGCCAGCTCATCAGCCAGGGCGTAGAAATCTTCGCCCCGATCGGCGTCGTCGGTGACGAAAAGGACGTTCTGGTTCCAATCGCCAGGTGCTGGGGAAGTCTCATAGGAAATGGTCTTGGAGACCATGAGATTCGCCTCGGCCAGGGTGTTGGCGGGCATGCGCCCGATGTGCATGTCGGGCAGGTTGTCATCGCCCACGATGGTGACGTAGCGGTTGTCGCTGGCCCCTTCGCCGATGAGCGTGTCCATGAAGATCAGATTGGGCGGGATGAAGGTGGGCGCGGTGTCGGGCAGGTAGTGACGCATGTCGTAGGTTCCGTCCCCCATGAGCAGCACGAATTGGGGCGCGGGCGCGGGCCAGTTGGCGTAGGCGTAGGCCAGAAAATCGTGGATGGCTTCGGCCGACATCAGTCCGCCGTTGAACTCGTCGTAGATGTCCTGTACGTCCACGACTGCGGTGCGCATGCCCTGGCCCGCCCGATAATCGGCCAGCCGCCGGGCCGCGTCGCCAAAATCGCGGTGGGTGATGACGATGTAATCCGCGCCCTGGGCCGGATGTTGTAAATCGGAGGGAGCGTCCGGCTCGATGCGCGAGGGGCTGAGAATGGCGGAGGGCGCCACGACCAGATAGCGCTTGGGGGTGGTGACGTCGTCGCCAAAGTGTACGATTTGCGTGGCGGCGTCCGCCTCAAGTGCGGCCTGATTGCCGGGGCCCGTCTGCACTGAAGGCAGAAAGAGCGCGTAGGGCAGCTCGGGCGCTTCTGCGGTCAGCGTCTGAGCATGAGCCGGATCGGTGACGTCCAGGACGAGGACGCCCCCTTGGCTGTAGCCGCTGATGTCGTATTGCCAGCGTCCGGGCTGTTCCACCTGAAAGAGGAGCTTCTGGTCCTGAGCGACCAGATGGCGGGCATAGCGAATTTGCAGCCAATCCAGATAGATCATATCGAAGAACTTGTCGGGGGCGTCGTTCATCAACTGCGCCCGGATGCTGTTGTCGCCATCGTTGAGGAGGTTTTGGGGGATGGCCACATCGATGGCGTGCAGGGTGCGGTCCGACCATATTCCGTCGTAGACCTGCGTCTCGTTGACAAAAAGACGCAGGTGGTGTGCGCCAGTGACATTGCCTGCAAACAGGGCTTGTAACCGGGCCTCGCCCGCGGCGGCCACGCTGTCCAGCGCCAGATGGAAGGTGCGGGCGCTGGGCGTGTTGTATCCCGCGGCCTGGACGGACGGGCCGTACCAATGGTCGTGGCCTTCGTCCAGGGGCAGAGTCGAGATGTAAATCTGGTTTTCTTCGTAGCGGGCCTGTTCTTGATATGCGGGCAGAGGCTGGCCATCCTCGATTCCCGAGCGTTGGGCCATGCGCTGGCCCGCTGCTTGCCCATACGTCAGCCAATACACACTGACGTCGGTGTAGCGGGTGTCCACCGGCTGGCCGAAGAAGAGGATGCTGTCCTCATGGTCGAAGGAGCCGTCATCTTCGCCCGTCACCTGGATCGCGACCTCGCGGCCTGCCTCGAACATCTGGAATGTGCGGGGGTCGAGCTGGTCCACGGGCAGGCCCGCCGCGGCCAGGTCAGCGTAGCTGAGTCGGTAGAGGCCCGTTTCATCGACGAAGACCTTGAATGCGGGCGCGGGCGGCTGCCAGGGGAGACTAGCGGCGTCATCCGGGCCTGCCGCCAACGCTGTGATGGGGAGCAGGATGAGCGCCAGGAACGCAAAAAGGGGCGTGTACCGGTGCATGGCGCGGAGTTACTGGCCGGGAACCAGTGCGAAGTCGAACTCGCCATGGCGGCGGCCGTCGCTGAAGTTGCCGTTGTCGTCCCAGGCGCGAACCACGTAGTAGCGATTTTGGCCCACCTCGCCGATGGCGTTGGGGTCCGGGTCCTGCCAGGGGGAGGTGACATCGGTGGCGTAGGCGGGGTCGGCGGGTGTGAAGTAGGGGACATTGATGGCGCGATAGACGTCGTATTGCGTGGCGCCGCTGACGTCATTCCAGCTAAGTTGCACCGTCCCCGCGGCCTCGGCGATGGCGGAGTTCACCTCTCCCACAGGAGAATTGCCGCCGGTTTTGATCTTCAGGGCGGGATCGCCCAACAGCAGGTAGCCGTAAGGCTCGGTGGTGTAGCCCTCGTCCATGGCGTGTTGTTTGGCCAGGGTCAGGGCCCTACCCAGCTCTTGCACGCCATCGTTGAAGACGGCCAGGAAGAATCCCTTTTCCAAGGCGTCGTGGCCGTAGGGATAGCCGTAGTAGGTGGGAGAGATGCTGGCCACCGGCCCGACTGACGCCTTGCGCACGCCGTACTCGCTCACCGCCGAATCGGTGGGATTGTGGAAGTAGCCCTCGTCGCAGCCCAGATTGATCATCACCGACAGCTCGCAGGCGTTGGCGTTGGTGAGCTGATCCACCGCGGATTCGTTCCAAATCTGCTCCACCGCCCAATAATCTTTGGTGGAATGGCCGGTATAGCTAACCAGCAATGCGCCGGTGTCGTTGAGCTTGTCGATGATCTGCTGGCGACATTCATCGCCGCTGGTGGCGTCGCCATCTGCGGCGTAGTCGCAGTCCTTGCCCAGATATTTCTTGACGGGCACGTAAGGATCGGGCAGATACTTGACGGTGTTGGTGGGGGGATCGTCGTAGCCATCGGCCACGCCATCGGAGAGATCCCAGTACAGGTTGCCATCCTCGTCGTCTGCGGTGAAAAGGACATCGGTGGGCATGGGATCGCAGGAAGCGTTTTCGTAGGCGATGGTCTTATCCACCATGGCCTGGGCCTCGGCGACCGTGTTCACAGGAAAACGCCCAATGTACATATCGGCCAGCTTATCGCCGTAGGCGGGGTCATCCTCCAGGGCCACGAATTGATTGTCAGAGTCGGTTTGGCCTGTGGTCTCGCCCACCAGCCGCAGATAGACGGGGATGTAGGTGGGGAAGCTGTTGCCCAGATAATTGCGCATGTCATAAGTGGCGTCGCCCACCAGCAACACATAAGCGGGACGTGTGGCCCAGTTGTTGTAAGCGTAGCGCAGGAAATCCTGAATGGCCTCGGCCGACATCATGCCGCCATTGAACTGATCGTAAACCTGCTGTGCGTCCACCATGACCACCCCATAATTTGCGGCGCGATGGTCCGCCAATTGCAGCATGGGCGTCCAGAAATCGCGATGGGTGATGATGATGTAGTCGGCGCTAATGGTCGTATCCAGCAGATCCGCAGGAGTGTAGCTGGATGTGGGATAGCTGACCGCCTCGATGCGGGTGGGCGTCTGCCGGGCCGCGGGCGTCAGGGTCAGCAGCCGGGTGGCGTTGCTGGAGAAGGTCAGGGTGTAGGGATTTGAACCGCTGATTGGGCCATTGATGATTTGAGTCACGTTTTTCAGATCGCTGATATCGTAGGCGGTGATGTCGCTGCCGCTGAAGCCGCCCACCTGATATTGCTGAGAGCTGCCCGCATCATTGCCAAAGACCAGCGCATCATTCTCCGACACATATGTGTCATAATACTTGACGTCGATCCAGTTGGGATAGACTTGATCGATAAAACCGCCCGATGTGTTGTCATTAGTGATTTTGATGGTGATGGTGTTGGAGCCTTCCTGGAAATAGGATTGATCCACCTGAGCGGTAGCCGTGAAAAGGGTGTCGCCCACCCAGTCGCCTTTATTGTGATAAACTTCATGTCCATTGACCAGCAGCGTCAATTCATGAGTTTTGTCCTCGATGGCGCTGATGAGTTTCACGGTCAACTGCCCTGTATAGACGCCCGTGGCGATATTATCGGCCTCGAAGGTGAAATCACGGGACGTGCTGCCCGTGCCATAGGCCTCCATCTTCAGCCAGAACCAGTGGTCTTCCCCCTCGATGAAGGGACGAGTGGGCAAATACCAGTGGTTTTCTTCCAGATGCACTTTGTGGAGGAATGGCCCTGCCTGGGGTCCGCCCGGCGCGCCATCCACCTGGGGCATGCGTTTGCCGTTGGCCCCGCCATAGCTCAGCCAAAACGCGTTTTCTCCTGTGTATTTATTGTCTGCAAACAACCCGTCGTAAAACAAGTCATCAACGTTGCGGCCATAAAAGAGGATGCTGTCGCCGGGGTCGAAGCTGCCATCGCTTTCACCCAACACTTGAATGGCGATCTCCTCCCCCATCCAGAACATGCGAAAAGTGTGGGGATCGATGCTGTCCACCGGCAGCCCGGCCGCGGCAAGATAATCATAGTCCATCTGATACAGACCCTCGGACTTGTCCTCGCCGATGGTGACGCGATAGCCCGGCTGCTGCGGCGTCCATGCTGATGCGTTGACCGCCAGGGATGCGGGCGTTTGGCTGGTTGGCGCGGCCCATGCGCTGGCGGCAATGGCAAGATAGGCGCCGGTCAGAAGCAGGGTCGTTGTAACCAGGATGATGGGGAGAAATGCTATTTTCTTGAGTTGTATGAACATGGAAAATCCCTGGGCTGAGTAGTGTGTGGCTTGGACTGTTTACGCACCCAAACCTCCCCGAGCAAAACGCCCGAAGAGGTTTGGGGTGCGCGGAATGCGGTAGACGGCTCTCGCCGATTGACCGCCTAGAACCTGCTGTTGATGACGACGCGGGCGTTGCCATAGCGCTCGACGCCGCCATTCAGCAAGACGATCTCGATCTGGTAGGTGTAAACGCCGTTAGAGAGGCCGCGATCGATGAAGCGGTAGTTGGCGCCCATGTCGCCGCCCGCGTTTCGGGCGAAGATGAGGGAACCATTGACTCGCTCGAAATGACGCCCATCGCTGCTGCGCAGGATGTTGTAGCCGAGGATGTTGCTTTCGCTCTCGGACTGCCAGCGAAGCTGGACGGCGCCGCGGGAGGCGATGGCGGAGAACCCGCCCATGGGCTCGCCCACAGGGTTCAGAATCTGCACGGCGGCATCATCCGACTGGTCAGCCAGGGGTTGCACGGCGCCGTTGGGGCCGTTGGGGCCGTCGGGGTCGGCCAGGACATCATGAGCCGTAGCTGTGTTGATGGTCTCGTGGTTGGGAAGTTGATCGGTAGGGGCCTTGGCGGTGAAGTTAACGATGATGCTGATGCTATCGCCAGGAGCCAGCTGTCCCGTTCCAGTTACGTCGCTCCAGTCGATCTGACCGTCGTCGTTGTTGTCAACCGAGGCGGGATCGGCGTTGACGTAGGTCAGGTAATCGGTGTCGTATGTGTCTTGCAGAGGCACCACGGCCAGCCAGGTTTTGCCCGTATTTTCGATGGTGATGGTGAAGCTGATGGCGTCGCCGGGCGTCAGTTCGTTATCTGCGGTGGTGTTTTCCTTGGTGATGGTGTAGCTGGAGGGGATGCTCATGCCCGCATCCACGGTGTTGTCCGTTTCGCCCGAGCTCAGGGTGACCGTGTCGGTCTCGCCCGTAGCCGGGTTGGCGTCGCTGTCCTTGGCGTCATCGTTGCCCTGGTCTTTGGGGCTGATGGTCCAGTCGCTGCTGAGCGGGGTGAAGACGACGGTGTAATCGCCGGGGACCAGGTTGTCGAAGCTGTAAGCGCCGTTGCTGTCGGTGGTGGTTGTGCCCACGGTGGCGCCGTTGGCGTCTTTCAAGGTGACGGTCACGCCTTCGAGGCCGGGCTCGCCCGCATCCTGCACGCCATCCTCGTCCAGATCCCACCACACGAAGTCGCCGATGCTGGCCTTCTGATACATGCCCGCATCCCAGGTGGGGTCGTTCTCGCCGGAGCTGAGGGTGGTGACGTCGGTCTTGCCGGTGGCCGTATCCGCGTCGCTGTCCTTGGCGTCATCGCCGCCCTGGTCTTTCGGGGAGAAGACGTAGCCGCTGGGCAGGGTGAACTCGACGTAGTAATCGCCGGGGACCAGGTTGTCGAAGCTGTACTGGCCGCCGTTGGCGGTTTGTTTCGTGCCCATGGACGTGCCGTCGGCCTTGAACAGCTCGACGGTGACGCCGTCGATGCCGCTTTCGCCCGTATCCTGCACGCCGTTGGCGTTCAGATCGTCCCACACGAAGTCGCCGATGCTGGCCTTCTTGTACATGCCCGCATCCCAGCTTGTATCGTTCTCGCCAGAGGTGAGGGTGGTGGTGGCCGTCTTGCCGCTGGCCGTATCCGCGTCGCTGTCCTTGGCGTCATCGCCGCCCTGGTCTTTCGGGGAGAAGACGTAGCCGCTGGGCAGGGTGAACTCGACAGCGTAATCGCCGGGCTCCAGGTTATTGAAGCTGTAAGCGCCATTGGCGTCGGTGGTCGTGGTGTCGATCACGGCCCCGTTACCGTCCAGCAGTTTCACGGTCACGCCCGAGATGCCGGGCTCGTTTGCATCCTGCACGCCGTTGGCGTTCAGATCGTCCCACACGAAGTCGCCGATGCTGGCCTTCTGATACATGCCCGCATCCCAGCTTGTATCGTTCTCGCCAGAGGTGAGGGTGGTGGTGGCCGTCTTGCCGCTGGTGGCGTCGGCGTCGCTGTCCTTGGCGTCGTCACCGCCCTGGTCTTTGGGCGAGAAGACGTAGCCGCTGGGCAGGGTGAACTCGACATCGTAATCACCGGGCTCCAGGTTATTGAAGCTGTAAGCGCCATTGGCGTCGGTGGTCGTGGTGTCGATCACGGCCCCGTTACCGTCCAGCAGTTTCACGGTCACGCCCGAGATGCCGGGCTCGTTTGCATCCTGCA
>Ga0256833_1002015_pt1 | contig 14643 bp, 12 predicted proteins | sample 356284metaG_FD_190535 | JGI IMG/M metagenome (GOLD analysis project Ga0256833, IMG submission 190535) | Hydrothermal vent microbial communities from Mid Atlantic Ridge, Atlantic Ocean - 356-284 | ecosystem: Environmental > Aquatic > Marine > Hydrothermal vents | place: Atlantic Ocean: Mid...
GGTTTTTCTTATAGAAATGTCTATTTCGTGTCTGTCCATAAAGTCATTAAAATTTTAAAAATATTCTTTTTGCGATATTTTTACTTTATTCAAATTACTGATGCTAAGGCATCACTAATTCTCAGAAAGATAAAAATCTCATCAAAAATCTTTATTTTTTAAAAATCAAGCGCTTTATAGCCAGACACTAACTAAATTTTATTGATATGCAAAATTAATTTTTGTTATTATTATTTTCTTTGTTGTACAATCTATATTTTACATTTTACAGATTTATTTAACTTTCTTTGGGATAAATTATCAAAATAACTAATTGTTGCGTACTTTTGCAAGCTAATTAAAATATATAGATATGGCAACGACTTCAGATATCCGTAACGGATTATGTATGAATTATAATAATGATATTTATGTTGTAACCAAATTTCAACATGTAAAACCCGGGAAAGGAGCTGCTTTTGTACGGACAAAGTTGAAAAGTATCACTTCGGGTAAGGTTATAGATGTTACTTTTTCAGCCGGACATAAAATAGATGATGTCAGAGTGGAAAGAAGAAAATATCAATATCTTTATAAAGATGACTCGGGATATCATTTTATGAATACGGAAACTTATGAACAAGTTTTTTTAAATGAAAATATGCTTCCTCGACCTGAATTTTTAAAAGAAGGAGATTCTGTCGATATTTTGTTTCATGCTGGAAATGAAACACCTCTTTTGGCAGAGATGCCGCAGCATATAATTTTGGAAGTTACTTACACTGAACCCGGAGTGAAAGGGGATACTGCTACAAATGCACAAAAGCCGGCAACTGTTGAAACCGGAGCTGAAATAAGAGTTCCCCTATTTATCAATATCGGAGATAAAGTAAAAATACTTACCGAGACCGGCGAATATATGGAACGTGTAAAGTAATTATAATTAATTCGAATTATCATAAAAAATGACATCATGGATTACAAAGAAATTCAAAGTTTAATCAAATTAATAAGCAATTCAAATCTATCCGAATTTAAAATGAAAGATGGTGATTTGAGGTTAACAATCAGAACTAAGGAATATCATAAATATGTAAATGCTCCTCAGGCACAAACTGCTGCTCCTGTTGTGGTTTCATCACATATTCCTGCTCATTCCGAAGTGAGAAGTGAACCTGTAGCGGAAACTGTTCAACAGGAGAATAAGAAAGCGGAAACACCGGTTGAAGTAAAAAAAGAGTTGTTGGAAATCAAATCACCTATAGTTGGAACATTTTACCGTTCTCCAGGCCCTGATAAAGATCCTTATGTTAAAATAGGTGACAATGTTGATAAAGACACTGTTGTTTGTATTGTAGAAGCGATGAAATTATTTAATGAAATAGAAGCTGAAGTTAGAGGAAAAATCGTTGATGTATTGGTGGAAGATGCTTCTCCTGTTGAATATGACCAGGTTTTGTTTTTAGTAGATCCTAAAGGGTAGTATATAGATTTGTGAAAAAAATAGTTTTATGTTTGATAAAATATTAATTGCCAATAGAGGTGAAATTGCTTTAAGAATAATCCGGACCTGCAAAGAAATCGGTATTAAAACAGTTGCAGTATATTCTACAGCAGATGCCGATAGTCTTCATGTGAGGTTTGCGGACGAAGCTGTATGTATCGGTCCTCCAAATCCTGCTGAATCATATTTGGATCCTGCCAGAATCATGGCGGCAGCGGAAATCACAAATGCAAATGCAATACATCCGGGTTATGGATTTTTAGCGGAAAATGCTGATTTCGCAGAGATATGCGAACAGCACAATGTTAAATTTATAGGACCTACTCCCAAGATGATAAGGAAAATGGGAGATAAAATAACGGCTAAAGAAACAATGATCAAGGCCGGTGTCCCTGTGGTACCGGGTTCTGAAGGTCTTTTAAAAGATTTGAATAAAGGATTGAAAATAGCTGAAGAAATAGGGTATCCGATTATTTTAAAAGCTACCGCCGGTGGAGGAGGAAGAGGAATGAGGATTGTGACAAAACCGGAAGAATTTGAAGAGCAATGGTCTTTAGCTCGTCAGGAAGCAAAAGCTGCTTTTTCAAACGACGGTATGTATATTGAGAAATTTATTGAAAATCCAAGGCATATTGAATTTCAGATAATAGGTGATCAGTATGGCAATGTTGCCCATTTGTCCGAAAGGGATTGTTCAATTCAGAGGAGGCATCAAAAACTTGTAGAAGAAAGTCCTTCACCGTTTTTGACCAAGAAATTGAGAAAAGAAATGGGTGAAGCTGCTATTAAAGCCGGAAAATCCATTAAATATGAAGGGCTTGGCACAGTTGAGTTTCTGGTAGATAAGCATAAAAATTATTATTTTATGGAAATGAATACCAGAGTTCAGGTTGAGCATACGGTTACGGAAGAGGTCATAGAATACGATCTTATTAAAGAGCAAATAAAAATAGCTGCCGGCATTCCAATCACCGGGCAGAGTTATTTTCCCAAGATGCATGCTATTGAATGTAGAATAAATGCAGAAGATCCATTTAAGAATTTTGCTCCGAGTCCGGGATTGGTTACTGCTTATCACTCTGCAAGTGGACAAGGAGTCAGAGTTGATTCTCATGTTTATGCGGGGTACATGATTCCTCCTTACTATGATTCTATGATTGCAAAATTGATTTGTACCGCCAGAACCAGGGAAGAGGCTATTAAAAAGATGAAGAGGGCTTTGGATGAATATATTATTGAAGGGGTGAAAACCACAATTCCTTTTCATAAAAAATTGATGAATGATAAAAGATTTCTATCGGGAAAATTTGATACGGGGTTTATGGAAGATTTTGAGATAGGAGAAGGAATTGAAGAATAGTAATACAAAGGATTGATATTATTATCTTTTTAAATTTGATGCTTGCGATTGAGGTAACTTTTCCGTTAAAATCATTTTGATAAAAAATAAAGATGAAGCGCTTTTGGTATATAGTCAAAAGATTATTTCCTTATAAATATTGGTTGATAGCAAGTATTATCTCCAATGTTTTAATGTCTATTTTTACAATAGCCAGCATACCTTTGTTTATTCCCTTTTTTGATTTGCTTTTTAATCCGGACAAAACTAAAAATTTAAAGCCCGTATTGAATCCTGGTGCGGATATAAAAGAATATCTCAATTATCAATTGTCAAGATTGATAGAGGGCAGGACTGCAGAGGAAGCATTATTATATGTGATCATTGCTTTTTTCCTTTCGTTTTTATTAAAAAATATTTTCAGGTATTTTGGAACTTTTTTTATAACTCCGCCCCGTAATGGATTTATTCGTGATTTGAGAAGTGAGTTGTACCACCATTTAATCGGTCTTCCTGTTTTATATTTTAAAGATAAAAATATGGGAGATCTTTTGTCAAGGATGAGTATGGATATGCAGGAAATAGAAAATAGCATTATGAATGGTTTTGATGCCTTGATAAAAGCTCCGTTGATTATAATTGGAGCAATTGCTTTTATGATAATCATAAGTCCCGAATTGACTTTATTTGTTTTGGTACTGTTACCTTTTACGGTCTTTTTAATAGGAGGTGTTTCCAGAAAAATGAAGCAACAATCTTCGGAAGCACAAACTTATTTAGGCAATTTATTAAGTATTTTGGAAGAGACATTGGGGAGCATAAAGATTATTAAGAGTTTTAATGCTACGGATATGGCAATCCATAAATTTGACTTTGTCAATAATAAATATAAGAATATCCTCACTAGGTTGATGTGGCGCAAATATCTTGGCTCTCCTCTTGCTGAAGTATTAGGAGTTGTGGTTATTTCCGTTTTAATGTATTATTCTGCTATTTTGGTTTTTAAAGGAGAAATTTTGGCAGCGACCTTTTTTGCATTTATCTACGCTTTTTTCTCTATAATAGAACCTGCAAAATCTTTTTCTTCTGCATATTATAGTTTTCAAAAAGGTGCAGCAGCTATGGAAAGGGTGGAAGAGATTTTAACTGTTGAAAATGATATAAAAAACAAGTCGGATGCAATAAGAAAAAGCGATTTTGTCACTTCTATTGTATATAAAAATGTTAGTTTTAAGTATCCTGATACGGAAGAGTATGTATTGAAAAATATTAATCTTGAAATAAGGAAAGGAGAAAAAATAGCCTTAATAGGAGCTTCTGGAGCTGGTAAAACTACCTTAGCCGACCTACTTTCAAGGTTTTATGATGTGGATCAAGGTGAGATTTTGTTGGATGGAATGAATATTAAGGATATCGATATAAATGATCTTCGCGGTATGGTAGGAATAGTATCACAAGATCCATTGCTGTTTAATGATTCTGTTTTAAATAATATTACCTTTTCTGATAGAGATTTTGATGAAGAGCGTTTGGAATTAGCGATAAAAGTTTCATTAGTGGATGAATTTGTTTCAGGTATCGAAAAGGCCAAAGAGATGAGAATCGGTGATAAAGGAACAAAACTAAGTGGAGGACAAAGACAAAGAATAGCTATAGCGCGAGCTATATATAAAAATGCTCCTATACTTATATTGGATGAAGCTACTTCATCTTTGGATTCTAAATCTGAAAAATCTGTGCAGAAAGCACTGGACAAACTTATGAAGCATAAAACTTCTTTGATAATTGCACATAGGTTGTCAACCATACAGTCGGTAGATAGGGTAATTGTGCTTGAAAATGGTGAGATTATTGAGAATGGTACACCGGAAGAATTAATAAAAATTAAAGGACACTATTATAAATATATTCAATTACAACAAATATAGGGTTATATTGTGTAGTTACGGTTAAGAAATATTTGTAAATAATACTGATAAAACAAATATTAAAATTATTTTTGTGATTTTATAGACAGACACTAAATGGTGTATGTCTATAGAGTGCTTTTGAGCTGAAAATAACTATTTTTGTATCAGAATATGCAGATATTTTGAAGTAATAGTGATACTATTTCAAAAAATATTGCTGAACTTGATGCAAAAAGAGAATTTTTAAGTCAAAATGATTATAGATGAATAGTTAAAAATAATTAATAAGTATTGAAAAAAATATTTTTTATATTGATTTTTCTTTTGTTCGGTATTTCCTTGTTTGCTCAAATGGAAATAGGGAAATACCACATTGATCTTAAAGGTGGAACCGCCTTGGATTATACGGTAGATTATTTGGATTCATCATTGGTTAAACAAGATGGTTCACATATCACTTGGGATTTGAGTGAAGAACAATCACCGGTTGTGAAAGAGCTGAAGTTTATCGATATTAAAATTCCCGGAAGTACAAATCAGAAAGCAATTAAGGTTGAAAATGGAAATAATGTAATTTATCAAAAAGGAGGTTATAGATTAAATGAAGTAGGATTTATTCTAAAGACCAAATTAAATCCCAACCGTATTGTATTATATAAAAAGCCGATCGTATTTTCTGAAAAAAAATTATTTTATGGTGCACGGTTTTCCGATTCAACAAGTTTTGAAGTGATTTTGGATAGACAAGAGCTACCTGTTGAAATCACTCGCAATTTGCCTCTCAAAGTTCAAGAGATAAAGTTATACGGATTGATTAAAAGGCAGTATCATTATGATGCTGATGGTAGATTCGAATTTAAAAATAAAAGTGTTTCCGCATTAAGATTAAAGATTGAAGAATTTGTTGAAATAAAACTTTATGATCATAAAAGCGGTGATGAAATTCCTGTTTACAATAAGAAAATCCTTAAAAAGATTTATAAAAATACCGGTAAAAGTACGTATTATTATTTCTTTTCCAATAAAAACAGATATTATTTTGCAAAAATAAGTTATTCTAAAAATAGCAAAAATTATATGATTGAATATCAAAATGACAACATAGGAAAAGAAGTATTATTTTTAAAAAAGTATAAGAAAGTGTTTTTAATTTATCCAAATCCTACGTATGATTTTGCGAAAATTATCTTTTCAAATTATAAACCGGGAGATTATAAATTGGAAATATATAATATAATAGGGAAAAAAATATGGGGAAAGAGTATAAAACTTGGAGAAAATACTTTGGTAAAATACAATTTTTCTTTTTTAAGAAAAGGAGCTTATCTTATAGCTTTGAAAGATAAATACGGAAATATTATAGCTACACGTAAATTGATTACAATCTCAATATAGTTTTTTTGAAATGCTTAACAATGTATATTAAATTACATTTTATTTTATTAATATTTTATTCGTTTTTTGTCAATGCTCAAGCTAATGTCAAAAACGAAATATTATCTGATTTAAAGAAAGGGTATTTATCATCATGCCAAGTTGGATTATCGGTTTTTGAAGATGGTAAAGAAATTTTAGGATACAATTCAGGTAAGAATTTTATTCCGGCTTCTGTGTTAAAACTGTTTTATACACTATCTTCAATAGAGTCAAAAGGAGACAAGTTCAAATTCTCAACCAAATTTTTTTATACAGGTAAGATATTATTTGATGGGACATTGGAAGGTGATATTTTGATTTTTCCGTCAGGTGATCCTACTTTGGGGTCGAAAAGGTTTTATGAAGATGGCTATAAAACGATTATGAATGCAATAGTAAAAGCTATTAAAAAGAATAAGATAAGGTGTATTGACGGAGATATTATTCTTGTTATGTCTTATAAATCTTTTCCGGTGAACGGTAGTTGGACTTATGAGGATATAGGAAATTATTATGCAGGTGGAGCTTTCCCGTTAAATATTAACGATAATGAATATACCTTGACTTTTGAAACCGGAAATAAATTGAATGAAAAGACTAGAATTATTGATATCAATCCTAAAATTTATGGCTTGAATATTAAAAATTTTGTTAGAACCGGTAAAAAAGATAGTGGTGATAATGCTTATATTTATAATAAACCGTTTGATTATAACATTATTGTTAAAGGGACTTTACCTCCCGGAAAAGATAAATTTACCATTCGCGGCTCAATCCCTAATCCACCCGAAACATTTATGTATATGCTTGGTGATTATTTGGAAAATGAAAACATATATTATGAAAATCTCAGAATTAAGGAAGAGGTCTATTCTAAGAAAAATTATTTATTTTCAATAAAATCTCCACCACTACTTGATATCGTTAAAATGTGTAATGATTATAGTATTAATATGTATAGTGAAGCTTTAGCTAAATTGAATTGTAGTTCTGAAAATCATCCTTATGATTATCTTTCTGAAAAAGAAATACAATCATTTTTCAAAAGATATCCCGTTGTGAATTCAAATATGCAGATAGTTGACGGATGTGGTCTTTCTTCAAATAATCTGATAAGTCCTAAAGCGATGAACAGATTTATCTATTTTATGACTCAAGAATGTGGTATTAAAAAAGTTTTGGATATTTTGCCTAGGGCAGGGATTGATGGATATGCTAAAAATCTTTTTACTTTATCCGATAGTATATGGCTGAAAAGCGGTTCTATATCGGGAGTATTGAATTATAGTGGAATAGTAAAAAATAAGAAGGGGAAATATCTTAATTTTACGATATTTACAAATAACATAAAAAAGGATAACGTAAGAGGTACTAAAAAACAAATATTAAAGATTATAAAAACAATCAAGCAATTGGATAAAGCCGGATAAATATTCAATTTCCTATATCATAATATATGTATGTGTAAGTATAGGATTCTGAACATGATATAAATAATAAAAATAAATATTAGTTTTTATTATTTGGATGTCTTTGTTTATTAAATAAATAATTATAGATTTGTATCGAAATTAAAATTCTCTGAAATAAAAGTTAGTTAAAAAATGAAAAAATTATTATTAAGTATAGCTTTTTTTACGTTTACCTTGTCGTTTAATTCTTTAAATGCTCAGGAAGGTATGTTGACTTCGGAAGAAGCACTTATTGGTGAATCTTCAGATTTTTTTGTTGGTCTTCACACAGGTATTTTTGACTGTAATCAAACAACGAAATATCCTTATAACATTGGAGTAATTGCTCAATACAATTATATTCCCGATGTAGCTAAAAAATGGTTTTTTGGTGCTGAGCTCGGAACTTTTTATGTTTTCGGGAAGAAAGATGCATTAGATAGAAAAACTCGATTGGCACTTGGTGATATCACGGTATATCCCGGTATGAGTTTTCCCATAAATACTAAGATTAATCCGGATGATAATGCTGCATTAAGATTGAAAAAATTATCTAAGTCAAGAAGGGTAAGAATTGGTTTAGGTTTTACTGCCGCATTTCCTTTGATGAAAAAATCAAGTGGTCCCGGAGTGAATGTTGATGCAATTAAAGCAGGCATCGGGTTTTCATTAAGGAGTAGCTATGATCTTCCGAATAGGATGACATTATTTTTAAATGTAACAAGTATAGGAAGAGATATGGACGGTTTGGCATATAAGAGTAGTACCAGTTTGGAGAGGTCAAATGGTAATAAGCATAATGTTTCTTATTACTACAAAATTGGTATTATGTGGAATTTTCTTAAAAATTAGTAAGTTATTATTTGATTTTTCTTTAAAAAGTAAAGTTGAAATGGCTTAAATAATAAAAGCTCTTGAATTTTCAGGAGCTTTTTTTATTATACTATTTTATTATTTATTACTTTTGTGATTAATGTTTTTTAAATTGAAATTGAATATATCAAATAGTATATTTTTTGTTTTTATGATTTCTGTTTTTTTTGTTTCATGCAAGAAGAACAGTGATGCTGTTAATACTCATAAGTCTCTTGCTCAAAGCAGCAAAAAGGAGGAAGTCCTTATTATAAATAAAGATGAAAATAAAAACAGAGAAAAATGGCAAAAACCTGAGACGGTGATTGCTTTGCTTGGAGATCTGAAAGATAAAAGTGTTGCGGATATAGGTGCCGGTACCGGCTATTTTACTTTCAGAATAGCTATGAAGGCAAAAAAAGTTATTGCAATTGATATTGAAAAGGATTATCTTGATATTTTAGATAATTTGAAAGAAAAACTTCCTGATGAAATTCAGTCCCGGATTGAAACAAGATTGGCAAAAGTAAATGACCCTCTACTTAAACCAAATGAAGTGGACGTAGTAGTGGTAATTAATACTTTTAGTTTTATAAAAAACAAAAAACAATATCTTGAAATTGTTAGAAAGGATTTAAAACCAAACGGGAAAATATTTATTGTGGATTTTAAAATGAAAAATCTTCCGATTGATGCTCCTGATAAAAAAGAGAGGTTACCATTAAATAAACTTGAAAACCTTCTGGAAGATGCCGGGTTTAAAAATATTAAAAGTGATGATACTACTTTGGATTATCAATATATTGTAATTGCAAATAAATAGTATATTTTTTTCGGCTTTCTTTTTTATTGAGTAATATCTATTCATAATAGTGTTTTCCGGATTGATATTTTATCTATTAACAGATTATTGATTAGTCAAATTAGTTTGGCATGTATTTTTTTAGGATATTTGTAAAAAATTAAACTTAAAGTTTTGGATAAAACACTTCAACAATACGATAAAATAATTTCTGCAACAAGAAAAATATTTAATCATAAGATGCAGGACTATGGGCCTACCTGGAGAATATTTAGAATTAGCTCTATAGTAGATCAGTTGTTTATAAAAGCAAAGAGGATCCGCAATATACAGGTGACCGGAGAAAATAAGGTTAAAGATTCAGTTGAAGGAGAATTCGCCGCTATCTATAATTACAGTATAATGGCATTAATACAATTGGATCTTAATATAACGGATGAACCGGATATAAGCATAGAAAGGGCGATGGAGCTATACGATGCTAAATCTCAAGAGATAAAAATGCTGATGGAAGCAAAAAATCATGATTATGGGGAAGCATGGAGAGATATGAAGATTAGTAGTATGACAGATTTTATCTTAGTAAAAATATTCAGGATTAAACAGATACTTAATAACAAAGGGGAAACGTTAGTATCAGAAGGAGTCGATTCCAATATAATGGATATTGCCAATTATGCTATTTTTGCATTGATATTGATTAACGAAAACAAAAAGAAATGAGTTTTACTTTATTATTAATAATTTTATTTATAGTTTCCACAATACTTACTTATTTAACAGTGAAATTTTGGCATTTGTCGAAATCCGTGATAATGAGTTTCTTTCAGTATTTTATTGGGATATTGTTTATAGTATCGGGCTTTGTTAAGGCTGTTGATCCCTTAGGTACGTCATATAAAATGGAAGAATATTTTCAGGAATTTCAATCTCTTTTTGAGCATACATGGTTCTCGTTTATAAATCCGGTATGGCAATTAATGGAACATTATTCCTTGTTTATGGGTATAGTTATGATAATATTTGAAATTATTCTCGGGATAATGTTAATTATTGGATATAAACCTAAATTGACGGCATGGTTGTATTTGTTGCTGGTATTGTTTTTTACGGCATTGACAGGTTATACTTATTTGACAGGATATGTTCCTCAAGGGGTAAGTTTTTGGAGTTTTAGCCAATGGGGTGAATTTCAAGACACTAATATGAAAGTTACGGATTGCGGATGTTTTGGAGATTTTATCAAATTTTCGGCATGGCATACATTTCTTAAAGACGTGTATTTGATAATACCCGGAATTTATTTTATCATAAGATCAAAAGATATGCACCGGTTTTTCGGCAAATTTATCAGAACAAGTATTGTCATTGCAGGGATAGTAATTATTTATATTTTCAGTTTGGCAAATAGTTCGTGGAACCTTCCAATGATAGATTTTCGACCATTCAAAGAGGGCGTAAATGTACGGCAAAGAATGAAGTTGGAGAATGAAGCAGCTGCCAATATACAGGAATTGGCAGTATTGTTAAAAAATAAAAGAACAGGCGATTTGGTTGAGATACCTTCGAAACAATATTTGTCTAATAAATCCCTGTATCCTGATAGTTTGTGGAATATAAAAGACAGAATTTTTTCAGAACCAACTGTGCCAATAACCGAAATAAGTGATTTGGCTATAGAAGATTATGAAGGTAATGATCACACGGAAGAGATTTTGACTTATCCCGATTATATGTTAATGGTGGTATCATCAAAGATGAAAGGTGAACCTGAGCCGTATACATATACGGTAAAAGATACTGTTTTTGTTGAAGATACCGTTGTAATTGTTGATACGATTTTTGTTAATGATTCAATCCCTTATACCAATAGTGACAGTATTAGAATAATGAAAAATATAAAAGAGATAAAGGACAGAGAAGTGCAAGGTTATAATTATATTTGGGATGCCAATTATCTAAAAAGATTTATAAAATATATAAATCCGGTTGTGAATCAAGCTAAAAAGAATGGATTAAAGGTCATTGCATTAGCTCCTTCGACCCGGGAGATGGCTGATGATTTTATAAAAGATAGCGGTCTGGATATCCCTTTTTATAATGTTGATGACATAACATTAAAAACAATTATTAGATCTAATCCCGGAGTAGTTTTAATGAAAAACGGGACTATTATCAAAAAATGGCATTATAAAAAGCTTCCTGATTTTGAAAGTATTAAAGAAAATTATATAAAACCATGATGGATTGGAAGAAATTATTGAGTCAAAAAAGACTGGGAAAGGAAGATAAAGCTTTTTTTGATGATTCCGGAGGTAGAACAGTATTTCAGCAGGATTTTGACAGAATAGTTTTCTCATCGGCATTTAGAAGATTACAAAATAAAACTCAGGTTTTCCCTTTACCGAAATCGTCTTATGTTAGAAACAGACTGACTCATAGTTTGGAGACTGCCAGTGTCGGCAGATCACTTGGGAATCTGGCCGGGTTATATGTTATAGAAAAACATCAGGAATTAAAAAAACAATATGGTTTTTCCGATTTTGGAGCTATAGTAAGTGCTGCTTGTTTAGCACATGATATCGGCAATCCTCCTTTTGGACATTCGGGGGAGGATGCTATTTCCAATTTTTTTAAAGAAGAAAAATCTCAAAAATATATATCAAAGCTTTCAAGAATTCAGAAAGAGGATTTACAAAATTTTGAAGGTAATGCTGCCGGTTTTAGAATTATCTCTAATACACCTGTTGCGCAGTCTGATTTTAAAGGTGGATTGGGATTGACTTATTCCACTTATGCAGCATTTGTGAAATATCCGAAAGGATCATTTCCTGATATGAAAAATAAAAAGATCAGCAGTTTAAAAAAGTTTAGTTATTTTGATTCTGAAAAAGCGGTGTTTGATAAAATAGCCGGTGATATTCAATTAAAAAAGATGAATATAGATGGCAATAACTTTTATGTTCGACATCCACTGGCTTTTTTGGTTGAAGCGGCAGATGATATTTGTTATACTATCATTGATTATGAGGATGGATATCAGGAAGGATTGATAAGTTTTAAAGAAGTAGAGAATGCTTATAAGGATATTTTGAAAGATACTTTTAATAATATCAATTATGACAAAATATTTAATAAAATCAGTAAGATTAATTACTTAAGAAGCAAAGTTATATCAAAACTTATAAATGAAACAATTGATGTATTTAAAAATAATGAAACAAGTATTTTGGAAGGTAAATTCATAAAGTCGCTTCTTGATGAAATTCCATCTTCGGGCAATATTAATGAAATAAAAAAAGATAGCTTTTTCAGAATTTACAGTTCGGATCCTGTTTTGAAAATAGAGGCTGCCGGTTATAGAGTATTACCGCAGTTACTTGATATTTTTATTGATGCTGTATTTAATCCGGAGAAAGAGCAAAACAGAAGGTTGATTAAATTGATTCCGGATATTTATCTTGGTAAAAACAGATCGATTTTTGAAGATGATTATATAAAACTTTTAAATATTACAATGTTTATTTCCGGTATGACAGACAAACATGCAGTTGAATTGTTTAGACAATTGAATGGGATATCTATTGGTGATTAAATTTTTTAAACATGTAAATAAATATTATGAAACAGTTTAAAATCAGTGTTTTAGTTTCCTTATTCTTAATTATTATTTCTGCTACTTCTTTATCTTGTTCAAAAAAGAGGTATGGTTGTCCGGGCGAAAATGCGGCGATAAAACTTGATAAAAACGGCGAATTGCCTACCAAAAGAGGTAAAAGTCATTTGTTCAATAAAGAAACCAGAAAGAGAATAAAAAGGCATAAAAAGTAAAATATAGCATTGGGATAAGAACTCTAGCTAATTCAGAAATTATGTGTTTTCTTGTTGAGAACGTGGAAAAATTTTAATTTTGCAATTCATATTTAAATTTGATGATAAAGAACCTAAGTATACGGAATTATGCCTTGATAGAATCTTTGGATATGGATTTATTTAAAGGTCTGAATATTATTACGGGAGAGACAGGCGCCGGTAAATCAATATTATTGGGTTCAATGGAGTTGTTGATGGGTAAGAGAGCCGATTATAGTGTTTTGTTTGATAAAGAGAAGAAATGCATAGTTGAAGCGATTTTTGATATAAAGGAATATGATCTTAAAGATTTCTTCACTGAAAATGATATGGAATATGAAGAAGAGGTTATTATAAGGAGGGTTATAAGTCCTGCCGGTAAATCCAGAGCTTTTGTCAATGATGAACCTGTCAATCTGAATACTCTAAAAGAGTTGACTGCAGATCTTATACAAATGCACAGGCAATTTGATAATTTGGAGATTAATAATCCGGTATATCAATTAAAATTGATAGATGAGTTCGGGGATTTATCCAAAATAGTAGAGGGTTATAAATTCCGGTTTGTCGAGTATATTGAAAAAAAGAAAGAGCTCTTTAAATTGAAAGAAGAAGACGATTCATTTAAAAAAGAAATGGATTTTTTAAAATTTCAGTATGAAGAACTAAATGAAGCACAGTTATCTCAGGATGAATTTGATCAAATTGAGGATTTATATAGTAATCTTAGCAATGCTGAAAATATAAAATCAACTTTGCAAATGGCTTATGATGCTTTGGTAGAAGGAGAGTTTTCTATATTGAATAGAATGGATCCTGTTCTTTTTGAATTGAACAATCTTGAAATCAAGAGCAAAAATTTTGATGAGTCAAAAGAGAAACTTCTTGATGCCATTGAAAATTTGCGTGAATCTGCAAATGAAATGTTGAATATTGCTGACAATACGGATTACGACCAGGCTAAAATAGAAGAAATTAAAACCAGATTGGATTTTCTTAACTCTTTGATGGTTAAGTATAAAGTTGATAATATTGATGAATTAATATCGATTAGAGAGAATTTGAGTTTAAAACTTCAAAAACATTTTGATGTTGACGAGAAAATAGCTTTTCTTATGAAGCAAACGGAGACTGAATATAAAGAATTGTTATATTCAGCCAATAAGATATCAAATAAGAGAAAGAAAATTGCAAAAAAATTTGTGTCTTCCGTTGAAGAGATTTTAAAAGAGCTTGCTATGCCTTATGCAAAGATAAAAGTTGAATTTGAAAATACTCCTGATTTAACGGAATCCGGAATTGATAAGATAAAGTTTTTATTTAGCCCCAATAAAGGTTCTGATTATAAACCTGTGAAAGATGTAGCTTCCGGAGGAGAATTGTCAAGGCTGGCATTAGCTATAGAAGCTACAATCGCTGATAAAATGGCTCTTCCTACATTGATTTTTGATGAGATTGAAGCAGGTATATCAGGTGAAGTAGCTAGAAAGATGGGTAGTATTTTACATCAGTTATCCGGAAGGCATCAATTAATTAAT
>Ga0256833_1002017_pt1 | contig 14632 bp, 16 predicted proteins | sample 356284metaG_FD_190535 | JGI IMG/M metagenome (GOLD analysis project Ga0256833, IMG submission 190535) | Hydrothermal vent microbial communities from Mid Atlantic Ridge, Atlantic Ocean - 356-284 | ecosystem: Environmental > Aquatic > Marine > Hydrothermal vents | place: Atlantic Ocean: Mid...
GTGCCTGCCTCAGTAACCACACCGGTTACCACTTTTTCCTGTGCAAATGATATTTGCACCACTAACGCTAGCATGAGCGTTAAGAATACATTAAACTTTGTTCTCATCTTATATTATTTTTGAGTTTGTCAAACACAAATATCTTAATAAAAAGTTAAATATCCAAATATATATTCTAAACTTTTTATAAAAAGAAAGGCTGTCCTGAAAGACAGCCTTATAAATTCATTAAATTTATAGATTATTGATCCCACCAAACTTTACTAGTATTACTATCAACTGGTGGAACTAAAGCATTCACACCTTGATTATAATTATCACCATTTAAGCTGGATTCATCCGATGGATAGATATATCTTCTAGGGATTTGACCATTATTTAAATAATCATGTGCAGGTGTTAATTGAGGATAACCAGTTCTTCTCCATTCTGCCCAAGCTTTAAATCCTTGAGGAAATAAAGAAACCCATTTTTCTTCAGCAATAACTTGTGCATAAGAAGTATTGCTAGCATCAACTAATCTTGCAGCAGCATAAATAGGAGCATAATTAGGCAATTCATTCTCATCAGCAATTTGAGGGTCGGGTTTTACTTTATATTTATACTCATTTAAAGATTCATAAGATTTGATAATTCCCTGCGTTAACATATCATCTACATTTTCAGTAGTCCAGCCGATATTAGCTGCATCAGCTCTGTTAAGATAAGTATATGAAGCTGTCATTAAAGGTAATGAAGCACTGGTATTCCAATAATATACTTTATCCATTTGAGCATCTCCTGATTGAACAGCATCATAACCATAAGGACGTCCATCTGCTGTCCAGTCGGTAGAGTAAACTTTGAGACGATAATCGGGTGTATGATTTGAAGTAGGATTCAAACTACCTGATCCATGTAATGCATCAGTGAATTCTTTTGATAAGTTATAGTCTTTAGCTCTGTTTCTAGACCAAGGATTATTTTGTCCAGGACTGGGATTATAAAAAGAAAACCATGCTTCATCATTAATACTTTCTATAACTCCATTTACATCATTTAAAGCGGCATTAAACTCAGTTGCAGCGTATTCATTTGCTCCCGGATATTTTTTTGATAGTTGTAATGATGCTTCTAAAATAAAGGAGTTAGCAAATTTTTTCCATTTAGTTACATCACCATTATATACTATATCTCCTACGGGTCCAGCTAATCCATCGTCCATTAAATCCCTGGCTTGCTTTACTTGGTTAATAATTCCTTTGTAAATGTCTTCCTGCGAATCATATTTTGGAGTTAAAACAGACAGTCCTTTTATAGCTTCACTATAAGGAACATTTCCAAACAAATCAGTTACTCTTTTCATAATAACTGCTTGAAAAATCATTGCTACACCTTTTTGATTTTCAACAGCACCTTTTGTTAATATGATAGGAGTAATATTATCCGGATTATCCAAAAAGTTAATAACTTCTTGTAGTTCACTCAATTCATTTGCATAATATTGTCCCCAAACGGATGCAACTTCATTGTATCTCATTTCATCTGTATATACGTTTTGTGTTTGATATTGTACATATAACGTAGGACGTATAAGATATTCTCTACCGGTTAAGGTAGCATAATTAACCATTGCAGCAGTAAGCAATGTTTGAGGATCTGTTGAAGTAGGTCCATTGGTGTTTTTGTTTATATCACCAAAATCTACATTTTTACATGCTCCAACTGATAGAGCAATTGTTACAAATAATATGATTTTTTTTAATACTTTCATTTTCTTAGAATTTTAATTTTACGTTCATACCAAAACTTTTAGTTCCGGGCAATTGTCCGTTTTCACCATAGTTTTTGGAAAGTTCAGAAGGATCCCATCCGTGAACATTATCTTTAGAAACAGCAATTAACCAAAGGTTATTGCCTATTATACCCACTTGTAAGCCTTTAATATATTTTCCTAAGATTTTTTTAGGAACATCATAATTTAATGCGAGTTCACGTAATTTTATATAACTGGCATCATGAATAAATGGTTCTGCTAAGCGGTTTCCATACCATTGAGTTGCCCAGGTATAGGTGTCAACATATTGGTCAAAAGGAGTTCCATCAGCTTTAACGCCTGTTATATGTACTCCACCTCCATCTGCAACAGCATCACGTTTAGGATTTCCTTTGTCATTGTTACCAGCAGTTTCAGCATAAAGACCGGTGTTTGTCCCCCACATTTCTGACAATGAGAAGAATTTTCCACCACTTTGGAAATCAATTGAAGCAGTCAATGATATTCCTTTATAAGACACGGAGTTTAAAATACCACCAGTAAAGTCGGGCAAAATACTACCAAAATACATATTTTGTTTTACAGCATATGTTCCATTGTCATTAATTACAGGATTGCCATCAGCATCTCTTAAAATACCAGTTCCTTTCAATTGACCCCATTCTTCACCTTCATGATGTTCCAAAGTAACAAAACTAAATGCAGGAGCATCATTTCCTGATACTCCTGGAGCTTGCAAGGTTGGTACTCCTTCACGAATTTTATTTACGGTTGTTTTATTTTTACCGAAATTAATTGCCATTTTCCAATTTAAACCCTTATCGTCAGATTTTAGAATATCTCCACTAAGAGTTAATTCAATACCTTTTCTTTGTATTTCTCCGGCATTTGTTAAAAAGCTGGTATATCCAGTAGTAGGTGAAACACTGATTGGAATGATTTCATCTGTTCTCAATTCATTGTAATAAGTAGCACTAAAACCTATTCTGTTTTGTAAAAACTTCAAGTCTGTACCAAACTCAGTTGCTGTATTCAAAGCCGGCTTGATATTTGGATCAACTAATGTATTAGGATTATAAGTATAAATTAAAGATCCTGATCCTCCAACAGGTTTAGTTCCTATTGTATATGCAGGATTAATTGCCAAGGCATTTACATCATTACCTACTTGTCCCCAACTAGCACGTATTTTTGCAAATGAAAGTATATCATGGTTTTCCATTAGTTGACTTAATATAAATGAAACTCCTAAAGAAGGATATCCGTAACCATTATGATCAGCAGGTAAAGCAGAGCTCCAATCTCTACGGTAAGTTCCATCTAAATATAAATAGTCTTTATAACCAACAGAAACTTTTGTAAATATACTGTTAACTCTTTTTTTCCAAGTATATTTTTGAGTAACAGGTATTTCAGCAGCATTACTAAATACATAAACATCAGGTATAACAAGCCCACCTTGTTTAGCTTCAATATCCATTTGTGTACTGACTCTATAGTAATCATTACTTCTAATGTTACCCCCTACAAAAGCTTGGATATCAAAGTCATTAAATTTATTTTTATAATTTAATTTAGCTGTATAATTATCCTCATTGGATTTTGAATCATAAAGACCAAACCCGTTTTGCCATGAATTGTATAAGTCTGGAGCGGCTGAAATTGATAAGTAACTATCTAGGGTATATTTGTTATGATAGTTTGTAGTATATCTAGTGGCTGTTGCATCTACGCTCCATTGATCATTAATTTTATAAATAAAATTAACTTTTCCGGTTACATTATCATTAGTATCTCTGTTAGTATAATGTTCTAACCAAGTATAAGGATTATACCAGAAGGCTGGCTTTTTAAAGTCACCGCCAAAATATGCGTAATAATCAGGTCCCCACCAGTTCCATGAAGCGGTATAACCGTCAGGAGTTTGAAGGTCTTTCAGTTCTCTAAGTTTATTTGTGTCTAATTGACGACCAAACCAAGAGTTGAATGATCCTGTTGTTTGGTTACCATAATCGTCATTGAAATCTCCATGTATTTTTGAATAAGTCATATTGATTCCTAAATTTACTTGGAATTTAGGGGAAATGTCATAAGAAAGATTTGCATTTACAAAATCTTTATTCATATCAGTAAAAGGAATAATTCCATTTATATTTAACCTGGAATAAGAAAAACGGGCATTATAATTTTCTCCACCTCCACTGATTGCCAAATTGGATTTGATATAAACTCCTGTATCAAAGAAATTTTTCACATTATCAGGTTGAGCTTCGTATTTAGCTGTCTGATTATAATATGGGCTATCCGGCCACCAAGCATACCAAGGAACATATTCTTGTCCATCAAACTTTGGACCCCAACTTTCATCTGCATAATTATTATCCCATTTTATATATCTTTTACCTTGAAAATCTTGCCAGTAAGCAGGATAAAAACTCATAGGTAATTCGTCTCCAAAATTAGACCACGCAGCTTCTCCATCATAACCTTGTCCATATTCATTTTGGTAGTTAGGTAAATAAGCTACTTTATCCATTGTAACCGAAGTTCCTACTTCAACGTTTAGTGTATTTTTTTTACCTTTTGCACTTTCCAAAACAATTACACCGGCATCCGCTCTTTGTCCATATAGAGCCGTAGCTGCAGGACCTTTCAATACGTTTACCGAAACAATATTATCCATATCAATATCATTAGGATCATTTACCGGCACACCATCTAAAATATATAAAGGTTCATCATCACTAGTTAAAGAAATAGCTCCACGAATTCTAATTTTTCCAGCTGAACCTAACTTAGAACCGGCTTGTCCATTAATTTGAACACCTGCTACTTTTCCAACAATAGCAGTTTTAATATTCGCATTGTGTGTAACATTCAATTCTTTTTGTTTCACTTGTTGAGCAGCATATGCAAGAGTTTTTTCTTCTCTTTTAATTCCCATAGCTGTTACTACCACTTGATCCAATTGATCTCCAGATTTTAACTGTACATCAATTTTAGAAGCATTTCCAACTTTTTTTTCAACTGTTTGGTAGCCAACCGCTGAAAATACCAGTACATCATCCGGATTTGCTTTAATAGAAAAATTTCCATCAAAATCCGTTGCAGCTCCTTTGTTAGTGCCTTTAATTAAGACATTAACACCCGGAAGAGGTTCGCCTGTTCCGGCTTCTGTAACCTTGCCGGTCACAACTTTTTCTTGTGCAAATGAAATTTGCACCACCAACGCTAACATAAGCGTTAGGAAAGCATTAAACTTTTTTCCCATTTTATTTTGTTTTGAATTTGATTTACAAATATCAAAATAAAAATTTAATTAACAAATTATTAAATGTTAATATGGAGTATAAAAAGAGTTTTAAAACCTAATTTTATTTAAAATATTTATTCTAAAAGATTGATCGCTAGTTCTAAACCCTAAATTTTGAACATATATTACCTCAAATGTTAAAATTTGATTTTTATTCCTGAAATTTACTCCTATACCGCTTTGAAAGCTTTTATTGGGGGATATTTCCGAATCTGACTGTATCCGAATTGTATTTTTATAATCCAAGCGGGCTACACCGTAAAATATATAATTGCTTAATACATACATATATTTTAATTGAGATAACAGTATCTGGTTATAAGCATTATTATCAAGGACAAGTGTTTTGAAAATTAAATCATTATAAGAATTTTTTATTTGTAAAATTTCTTGATTTCCCGATTGAAAAAAATTGGTAAAGTTTACAAAATTTTTAGTATATAGTTTTTGTGAATATCTAATTTCATTATAAAATGCAAAATTTTTATTCTTATCGGGGATTATATCCATTTCCGTTTTGACTATATTTTGTATATCAAAAGGGCGGAGAATTATGTATTGTTTTTTAAATAAAAAACGGTGTGATAATCCATAATATATTATCGAAGTTTTGCTTTCATTATAAATTTTATGGATGTAATTTAATTTTAAACCCACAGATTGCCGGTTGGTCATATAGCCAATGGAATTTTCAAGATTTACTTTTAGATTTTTATTATTTTCATTTATAATAGTATTGTCCGTAAGTAAATAAATATGGGTGCCCGCCAAATATGGAAATTTAGCAAATGCCCTTATACTACTATTGCCTGAATTGTTTTGCCAATCAAATTTTATGCTTTCATTTTGATTAAATATGTTGGATAATTTCAAAGCAAGTTTTCCTTCAATAGAAGTTTTTCCGTCGGTATTATTTAAACCTAAAAAAGCATCAAAAGCATTTTTTTTAACTGCTTTAGTTTTGATTATTAATGCTGTTTCCCTATTGTAAACAGCTGGAAATATTTGGTTTTTGGAAGACGGATATTGCCATTGAATAAAATTTTCCAAAGCTTGAATGTTTTTATTATTTACGATGCGGTTTTGGTATTTTCGCCAAATATGTTTTTTTAAATTTGCGGGAAATTTATTAGATATATATATAAATGTATCTATGGTTTTTAATTTGTTAAGTTTTAGTTGATAATAAATTTTTACAAGTTTTTCCGTTTCATTAATTTTTACGGGGTATAACCGATTGAATATATAACCTTTTTCAATTAATTTTTTTTGGAATCTATCTAATTTTTGTTCGATATTTTTATAACTGGCAAAAATGCTATCGGTTTTGTTTTCGGATTGTACCAATATAAGCAAACTGTCACGGGAATTTTTCTGAATAATTCGGTTATAAAGAGAATCTGCCGGAATCTTTTGTGCAAAAACGATAAACGGAAGTAATATATATATAATGTATAATTTTTTCATTGCTTTAATATCCCTTCAAATAAGACGAAAATTTAAGGTAAATATTATGGGTTTGGACAACGAAAATAGACAATATATAAAAATTAATTACAAATATTTTAAATATTTTTTTGTAATTGTATAAAAATCAGTTTGAAAAACAAAAAAATATTTCTATCTTTGCCGTCCGAAAAAGAATAAAGATAAAAATATGCCTACAATTCAACAATTAGTTAGACAAGGAAGAACCAAAATAACTAAGAAGAGTAAATCGGCTGCTTTGAAAGGTAGTCCTCAAAAACGTGGTGTATGTATTCGTGTTTACACAACTACTCCTAAAAAACCTAACTCGGCTATGAGAAAGGTGGCAAGGGTACGTTTGACCAATGGAAACGAAGTGAATGCATATATCGGGGGAGAAGGACACAATTTACAAGAGCACTCGATAGTATTAGTTAGAGGTGGAAGGGTGAAAGATTTACCCGGAGTAAGATACCATATCATCCGTGGCGCATTAGACACGGCAGGTGTGGAAGGGAGAAAACAGCGTAGATCCAAATATGGAACCAAGCGCCCTAAAAAGTAGTAACTGAAAATTTGTAAAAATGAGAAAAGGAAGACCTAAAAAAAGAGTTATTTTACCGGATCCTAAATTTAACGATCCTTTGGTAACCCGTTTTGTAAATAATTTAATGTGGAACGGAAAAAAATCTTTAGCATTCAAACTTTTTTATGATGCTTTGGATATTGTAGATCAAAAGAAAGGTGAAGAAGAAAAGTCAGCTTTGGAAATTTGGAAAGACGCTTTGTCCAATGTGATGCCTCATGTTGAGGTAAGAAGTAGAAGAGTCGGAGGAGCAACATTTCAAATTCCCATGCCCATTAGACCCGAGAGAAAAATTTCATTGGCAATGAAATGGATGATAAATTTCGCCCGTAAGAGAAACGAAAAATCCTATCCTCAAAAATTAGCCGGCGAAATTTTATCTGCTTATAAAGAAGAGGGTGGTGCGGTTAAAAAGAAAAATGATACCCATAGAATGGCTGAAGCCAATAAAGCATTCTCACATTTTAGATTTTAATAAATTTGAAAAATGGCAAAAGATTTAAGTAAATTAAGAAATATAGGAATTGCGGCTCATATCGATGCCGGAAAAACAACAGTTACTGAACGTATATTATATTATACCGGTATCAGTCATAAAATTGGTGAAGTGCATGAAGGGGCTGCAACTATGGACTGGATGGAGCAAGAACAAGAAAGAGGAATTACCATTACTTCGGCAGCTACCCAATGTCAATGGCCTTATGAAGGAAACAATTATACCATAAATATTATAGATACTCCGGGACACGTTGATTTTACCGTTGAGGTTGAACGTTCATTACGTGTTTTGGATGGTATGGTGGCTTTGTTTAGTGCCGTTGACGGAGTTGAACCACAATCCGAAACCGTTTGGAGACAAGCAGATAAATATAAGGTGCCTCGTATAGGATTTGTTAATAAAATGGATCGACAAGGTGCCGATTTTTTTATGGTATGCGATCAAGTAAGGGATATGTTGGGAGGAAATCCTGTTCCTTTACAAGTGCCTATCGGTGAAGAACAAGATTTTAAAGGAGTTGTGGATTTGATTTCCAAAAAAGCTTTGATTTGGAATGAAGAAGATAAGGGAATGACTTATGAAGAAATTCCTATTCCCGAAGAATTAAAGGATGATGTAGAAAAATATCGTGCAGAGTTGATTGAAGCAGTAGCCGAATATGATGATGCTTTAATGGAGAAATTCTTTGAAGATGAAAACTCCATTACCGAAGAAGAAATTATAGCCGCTTTGCGTGCTGCAACGATTGATATGTCTATCATTCCGATGTTTGCAGGTTCAGCTTTTAAAAACAAAGGAGTACAAGCTATGTTAGACGGTGTTATTCGTTTCTTGCCGTCACCTTTGGATATTGGCGCTATTGAAGGTGTTAATCCCAAAACAGGCGAAACGGAAAAAAGGAATCCCGATATAAAAGATCCTTTTGCTGCATTGGCATTTAAGATTGCTACCGATCCTTTTGTCGGGAGACTGGCTTTCTTTAGAGCATATTCTGGATTTTTGGATGCAGGTTCTTATGTTTTGAACAATAGGACAGATAAAAAAGAAAGGATTTCACGTATCTATCAAATGCATGCTAACAAACAAAATCCCATCAAGAGAGTTGAAGCAGGAGATATAGCAGCAGGAGTTGGATTTAAAGATATTAAAACAGGTGATACATTAACCGATGAAAAACATCCCTTGGTATTGGAATCAATGGATTTTCCTGAGCCGGTTATTGGAATCGCGGTTGAGCCAAAAACCAAAGCGGATGTTGATAAATTAGGAATGGCTTTATCTAAATTAGCAGAAGAAGATCCTACTTTCCAAGTAAAAACTGATGAAGCATCCGGTCAAACAATTATTTCCGGAATGGGTGAATTGCATTTGGAAATTATCATCGATCGTTTGAAAAGAGAATTCAAAGTAGAAGTAAATGTGGGACAACCACGTGTAGAATATAAAGAAGCATTGACAAACGCTGTTGATCACAGAGAAGTTTATAAAAAACAAACCGGTGGTCGTGGAAAATTTGCCGATGTTGTATTTAAGTTGGAACCGGCAGATGAAGGAAAAGAAGGTTTGGAATTTATAGATCAAATCAAAGGAGGAAATATTCCGCGAGAATATATTCCGTCGGTTGAAAAAGGATTCAAAGAAGCTATGAAAACAGGTCCTTTGGCAGGTTTTGAAGTAGATGCAATGAAAGTTACTTTAGTTGATGGTTCTTTCCACCCGGTGGATTCCGATTCATTATCATTTGAATTGGCTGCAAAAATGGGCTTCCGTGAAGCGGCAAAAAAAGCTCAGCCGGTTTTGTTGGAACCTATTATGAAATTGGAAGTAGTAACTCCCGAGGAAAATATGGGAGATATAGTTGGAGACTTAAACCGTCGTAGAGGACAAGTTTTAAGTATGGATGATAGAGCAGGAGCAAAAGTAGTAAAAGCACATGTTCCTTTAGCAGAAATGTTTGGATATGTAACTACCTTAAGAACCTTATCATCAGGTAGAGCAACTTCCTCTATGGAATTTTCGCATTATGCCGAAACTCCTAAAAATATAGCAGACGAAGTTATAGAAAAAGTAAACGGATAAAATTTAAGACATGGCTCAAAAAATAAGAATAAAATTAAAGTCGTATGATCACAATTTGGTAGATAAATCTGCCGAAAAAATTGTAAAAACCGTAAAAAGTACAGGTGCGGTGGTAACAGGTCCCATACCTTTACCTACACACAAAAGAATTTTTACGGTATTGAGATCGCCACACGTCAATAAAAAATCAAGAGAGCAATTTGAGTTAAATACCCATAAAAGATTATTGGATATTTACAGTTCATCACCAAAAACAGTTGATGCGTTGATGAAATTGGAATTGCCCAGTGGTGTGGAAGTAGAAATTAAAGTTTGATAAATATTGTATCGTAGAGATAAGGCATGCCTTATCTCTATAACGATAAACAACAACAATAAAAAAATTAATATATAAATTAATATAATGTCGGGTATAATAGGAAAAAAAGTAGGAATGACCAGCATTTTTGACGAAAACGGGAAAAATATTCCCGTAACGGTCATATTAGCAGGTCCGAATTATGTTACCCAAGTCAGAACCAAAGAAGTTGACGGGTATGATGCTGTGCAGCTTGGTTTCGATGACAAAAAAGAGAAAAATACACCCAAAGCCCTAAGAGGTCATTTTGAAAAAGCCGGTGTAACTCCTAAAAGAAAAGTCGTCGAATTCCAGGATTTTGAACAAGAGGTGAAATTAGGAGATAAAATCACCGTTGCAGATATTTTTGAAGAAGGCGAATACGTCGATGTATCGGGAATATCCAAAGGAAAAGGATTTCAGGGTGTTGTTAAAAGACACGGTTTTCGTGGAGTAGGGCAAGCTACTCACGGACAACACAATAGGTTAAGAGCTCCGGGTTCGATTGGAGCTTCCTCCGATCCTTCCAGAGTTTTTAAAGGAATGCGTATGGCAGGAAGAATGGGTAATGAAAAAGTTACCGTTCAAAACTTGCAAGTGATGAAAATTATTCCCGAAGAAAATCTCTTAATTGTAAAAGGGAGTGTTCCCGGTCATAAAAATGCGTATTTAATAATTAAGAAATGATGGAATTGAAAGTTTACGATATCAAGGGAAAAGAAACCGGAAGAACAGTTAAACTACCGGAAAACATATTTGGCATTGAGCCCAATGAGCATGCAATTTATTTAGCCGTAAAACAATACTTGGCCAATCAACGTCAAGGAACACATAAGGCTAAAGAAAGAGGAGAAGTTAAAGGAAGCACCCGAAAAATAAAACGGCAAAAGGGAACCGGAACAGCTCGTGCAGGTGCTATCCGAAATCCTTTGTTCAAAGGAGGAGGCCGAGTATTTGGTCCCAGACCTAGAAATTATTCCTTTAAATTGAATAAAAAAGTAAAAAGGTTAGCCCGTAAATCGGCTTTGAGTGCAATGCTTAAAGACGGTAATATAATGGTAGTGGAAGACTTTAAATTTGATACACCGAAAACCAAAAATTTTGTTGAAGTATTGAAATCCTTTGACTTAGCGGATAAAAAATCGACATTTGTGTTTGTAAATCCGGATAAAAGTGTATATTTGTCTTCCCGTAATTTACCAAAATCAAAAATTGTAAACAGTTCAAATCTAAACACTTACAATATTTTGAATGCCGGTAAGTTGGTATTGACGGAACCTTCAATTACTGAAATTGAAGAAAATTTCTAAAAATTAGCAAGTTATGAGTATTATAAAAAAGCCGATATTAACGGAAAAAATGATGAGCGAAACCGAAAAATTTAATCGTTACGGTTTTGTTGTAGATAAGAGAGCTAATAAAATCGAAATTAAAAAAGCGATTGAAGATTTATACGGAGTGGAAGTATTAAAAGTTCGTACGATGAATTATCCTGCTGAACGCAAAATGCGTTATACCAAAAGCGGAGTTGTGCAAGGAAAAACAAATGCCTATAAAAAAGCTATTGTTGATATAGCAGAAGGTCAAAATATAGATTTCTATAATATTTAAGAAAATGGCAGTAAGAAAATTAAAACCCATAACCCCCGGACAGCGTTTTAGAGTTGTAAATAATTTTGAAGAAATTACAACCGATAAGCCTGAAAAGAGTTTGTTAGCTCCTAAAAAAAGTACGGGTGGTAGAAATAAAAAAGGTAGAATCACTGCTCCACACAGAGGAGGTGGTCATAAGAAAAAATATAGAATAATTGATTTTAAAAGGAATAAATTCAATATTCCCGCTACAGTAAAAACCATTGAATACGATCCGAATCGTTCTGCATTTATTGCTTTGGTGGTTTATGCTGATGGAGAAAAAAGATATATTATTGCCCCTAACGGACTAAAAGTAGGTCAAAGTATTATTTCAGGTGAAAATGTTGCACCCGAAACTGGTAATGCTTTACCTTTAAAAAGTATTCCATTAGGAACAATTATTCATAATATTGAGATGAAACCCGGTAAAGGTGGACAATTGGCAAGAAGTGCAGGAACTTTTGCTCAATTAATGGCAAGAGACGGAAAATATGCCACTATCAAATTACCGTCAGGTGAAACTCGTTTGATATTAGTTGAATCTTATGCAACGGTTGGAGTGGTTTCCAATTCAGATCATCAGTTGGAAGTATCCGGAAAAGCAGGAAGAAGTCGTTGGCTTGGACGTAGACCTAGAACCAGACCGGTAGCAATGAACCCTGTCGATCACCCTATGGGAGGTGGTGAAGGAAGAGCATCCGGAGGACATCCGAGATCTAAGAAAGGTATACCTGCCAAAGGTTATAGAACCCGTTCTAAGAAAAAATACAGTAACAAATACATCATTGAACGTAGAAAGAAATAAGATATGGCTAGATCGTTAAAGAAAGGACCTTATGTTCATTATAAATTAGAGAAGAAAATACTTGCCAATAAAGAAGCTGGTAAGAAAGTAGTGGTTAAGACTTGGTCAAGAGCCTCTATGATTACACCCGATTTTGTTGGTGAAACCATTGCCGTTCATAACGGAAGACAATTTATTCCGGTTTATATTACCGAGAATATGGTTGGACACAAATTAGGAGAATTTGCACCGACCCGAACTTTTAGAGGACATGGCGCCGATAAGAAAAAGAATAAAGGCAAAAAATAAGCATTATGGGACGAAGAAAACATGATATGGCAAATGCCATTAAAGAAAAGAAAAAGCATGTTGCATTTGCAAGCTTGAGTAATCATGGAGTTTCTGCCAAAAAAACAAAATTGGTAGTTGATTTGGTAAGAGGAATGGATATTACCAGAGCTTTGGGCGTGCTTAAATTTACACCCAATAAAAGTGCTTCAGTAATTGAGAAACTTTTATTAAGTGCCATTGCAAACTGGGAAAACAAAAACCCTGATAGAGATATTGAGGAAGCAGGTTTATATATCAAAGAAATTTTTGTTAACCAAAAAGGAATGCTTAAACGTATTCAACCTGCTCCCCAAGGTAGAGCTCATAGAATCCGTAAAAGATTCAGTGAAATAAAAATTATATTAGGAGAAAAAAACAGTTAATTTCAAGCAGATGGGACAAAAAACAAATCCGATAGGAAATAGATTGGGAATCATCAGAGGATGGGATTCCAATTGGTATGGAGGAAAAAACTATGGTGATAAAATTGCCGAAGATCACAAAATAAGAGAATATATAAAAGCACGGTTACCAAAAGCTAATATTTCAAAAGTTATCATTGAAAGAACTTTAAAATTAATTACCGTAACCATTACAACTTCACGCCCCGGTATAATTATCGGAAAACAAGGTTCAGAAGTTGATAAATTGAAAAGTGAGTTATCCAAACTTACCGGTAAAACAGTTCAAGTCAATGTTTTTGAAATAAAAAGACCCGAACTCGATGCCAATTTGGTTGCGCAAAATATAGCAAGACAAATTGAAAATCGTATTTCATACAGAAGGGCTATAAAACAAGCCATAGCTTCTACTATGAGAATGAATGAAGCCGAAGGCATAAAAGTTCAAATTTCAGGTAGATTAAATGGTGCTGAAATGGCTCGTTCTGAAACCTATAAAGATGGTAGAATTCCACTTTCAACTTTCAGAGCTGATATAGATTATGCTTTGGAAGAAGCTCATACTACTTATGGACGTTTAGGTGTAAAAGTATGGATTATGAAAGGTGAAGTTTACGGTAAGAGAGATTTATCTCCAATGATTGGACTTTCCAAAAAAGACGGAAGAAAATCCAGAGGTCGTTCCAGAGGAGAAAGAAGAAGAAAATAATTTATATTTTAAAAATCAGTAAAAATGTTACAACCGAAGAGATATAAACATCGTAAGCAACAAAAAGGAAGAATGAAAGGGAATTCCCAACGTGGACACCGATTGGCTTATGGAACTTTTGGAATTAAGTCTTTAGAATCCGCTTGGATTAATTCGAGACAAATTGAAGCTGCCCGTGTTGCTGCAACCCGTTATATGAAAAGGGAAGGGCAATTATGGATTAAAATTTTTCCGGATAAGCCCATAACTAAAAAACCTTTGGAAGTTAGGATGGGTAAAGGAAAAGGAAATGTAGAATATTGGGCGGCTGTAGTTCGTCCCGGTAAAGTATTATTTGAGGTAGACGGAGTCCCTTTGGACGTTGCAAAAGAAGCTTTGCGTTTAGCAGCGCAAAAGCTTCCGGTAAAAACTAAATTTATAATTGCTCCGGAATTCCAAGAAAAATAATTTTGAACTATGAAAATGTCAGAAATTAGAAAAATGGATACAGCAGAATTGCAAGAAAAAGTGCAAGATTTAAAAGCTAAATTGGCTAATTTAAAAATCAGTCATGCTGTTACACCATTACAAAATCCTATGGAAATTCGTAAAACACGAAGAACCATAGCCAAATTATTAACGGAACTCAATCAAAGAGGTAACTAATAGAATTTTGAAGAAATGGAAAACTTAACAAGAAATTTAAGAAAAGAACGTATCGGTTTGGTTACCAAAAATAAAATGGATAAAACCATCA
>Ga0256833_1002018_pt1 | contig 14628 bp, 9 predicted proteins | sample 356284metaG_FD_190535 | JGI IMG/M metagenome (GOLD analysis project Ga0256833, IMG submission 190535) | Hydrothermal vent microbial communities from Mid Atlantic Ridge, Atlantic Ocean - 356-284 | ecosystem: Environmental > Aquatic > Marine > Hydrothermal vents | place: Atlantic Ocean: Mid...
AGGAAGACCGCCAGCAGGGACAGCTTCTTCTCGGCGGCAAAGTAGCGCCTGGATGAACCGCGCGGCACCCGGCCGTACACCCGGGCCGATAGCCGGGCAAAGGAGAACAGCAGCAGCAGAAACAGGGGCAGGGCCAGATACGGCGGCAGTGCCGGGGTCCCGGGAGCCGTGCTGGTGGAAAAGGCAAAGATCGCCACCAGGAAGTAGATGAGATTGTTATAGAACATGAGTCGATATCAGGTTGTCTCCGCAAGAGTTCACCGCTATCGGCAACCACCTAAAAAAAACCGATACTTTTGGTATAAGTGCAGTGGTGCCTCAGCTGTGCGTGATCGTGGCTGGCCGTCAGATAAATGAGCGCAGCGAGACTCCGATAGCCTGCTATGCGGCCAGTCACGAGCGCGTGCAGGTAAGCGCAGACTGCGGATGGCGTGCTGCTGAACCTTCGGGCGCGGCAGGCGATGCCTCCGGACAGGCCCGGGACGACGGACGTGGATCCGCCCGGGAGGATCGCCGTTGTTTCCCGTGCCTGTCAGGTATAAACCATCGCCGGGCCGGGCGCCACCCCCCTTTTCCGACCCTGGCCGTTATTGCCTGTGCCACAATCATTTTCGCTGTATCCCGAAAAATTCATTGACGCATTTCCCGATGCTGGTATTATAAAATGTTTCAATACGGATGGGCCTATAGCTCAGATGGCTAGAGCCACCGGCTCATAACCGGTCGGTCCCTGGTTCGAGTCCAGGTAGGCCCACCATGGCAATAACCTATCGGCACGCCGTCTGTCCGCGGCCGCCCATATTCCCGGGTCGCCGGTACAGCAACCCGTCAGGGCATGACGGCAGAAACACCGGACACAACCTTTCGGAGGAGCAGGACCATGCGTCCATGCGTTCTTCCGGCATACATGCGCAACCACTTGAAGACCAGCATCGGCGTTTGCCTATACCCGTCCTGCAGGCGGGAAAAACACAGAGTATCCGCGAAAGAGGTACATCCCCTGGAGGTTGTGCCTCTTTTTCTTTGCCAGGTATCCCATGTCGGCCACGGTTCAACATCTCATTGACATAGTACAGGAAATCGCACCCGACACCCTGGCGGAATCCTGGGACAACGTCGGCCTGCTGGTGGGAAGCGGCAAGAAAACGGTCCGTGGTGTCCTTCTGGGCCTGGACCCTCTTTCCTCCCTCCTAGACGAGGCCCGACGCCTTGACGCCAACCTGGTCATCACCCACCACCCTGCCATCTTCCGTCCCCTGGCCGCCATCCTCATCGACCATATCCCGGGCCGCTTCATCCGCACCGCCATTACCCGCGACATCAACGTCATCGGTTGCCACACCAATCTCGATGCCACCAACGGCGGGGTCAGCGATGTCCTGGCCGAACGGCTGGGTCTGCACCACATCGCCCCCCTGGTCCGCAGCGAGGAAAGCGGAGAAGAGGCCTGTTGCGGCCTGGGACGGATCGGCGATCTTGCGCAGCCCCTTGCCACCGATGCCTTCCTGGACCGCCTGCGTACGGCCCTGGAACCCCCATGGCTCCTGGCCGCCGGGCCACGGCCGGAGCAGATCGCCCGGGTTGCCGTCTGTGGCGGCTCCTGTTCGGAATTTGCCGAAAAGGCCCTGGCCGGAGGTGCCGACGTCTTTGTCACCGCCGAGGTCAAGCACGCCATTGCCCGTTGGGCCGAGGAGGCCGGCCTGTGGATCATCGACGGGGGGCACTTTGCCACCGAAAACCCGGCCATGGCGGCCTTCGGTGAACGACTGCGGACCGTGCTGGCCGCCCGGGGACATGATATCGCGGTACACGTGGCGCAGCAGGAAGCGCCACTGCAGACCATATGATGATACTGGCAGAGAGCGAGAATTGTACAACACACCTTTAGCCCCGGGAGCGGGCACAGCAAACGATGAAAACCGAAACAATGCCGGAGACCGGCGGAATAATCACCGCAGGCGGAAACTGATTCTGGTTTCCGGTTTCCGCCCTCTGGCTTCTGACTTCCGATCAACAAGGAGCGTACATTGAACGAAGAGATCAGCAAACTCATCGACCTGCAGGAAATCGACTCTGAAATTGCCGGCTTCAACCGGGAGATCCGGGACAGGCAGCAGGAGATCGCTGACCGGGAGCAGTCCATCGCCGACAAGGAGACGGCCATTGAAGAGTGCCTGGCCAGGACCGCGGAACTCGAGCAGAAGAAACGGGACGTCACTGCGGCCCATGAAGATGCGGGAGCCCGGATCAAGGAACGGCAGAACAAGATGATGCAGGTCCAGACCAGCCGCGAGCACCAGGCCCTGCTCAAGGAGATCGAGGAGAGCAAGAAACTGCTCAAGGAGACCGAGGAGCAGCTGCTCACCATCATGGAGCAGATCGAAAAGAAGAGCCAGGAGGCAGAGGAGCTGAAAAATCTCTGCCAGGGTGAAAAGGAACTGCTCAGCGAAGAACAGGAAAAGGTGAACAAGGCCATCAAGAAGATCGAAAGCCGCAGGAAGAGCGTCACCAGGAAACGCGATGCCCTGGCCGCCGAACTGCAGGCCTCCATCCTCAAGCGCTACAACATGCTGCTCACCAAGCGGGAGGGCCTAGCCGTTGTCCAGGCCGTGGACGGCGTCTGCCAGGGCTGCTTCATGGCCATTCCTCCCCAGCAGTTCAACGAGGTCCGCAAGGGCAGCAAGATGAACCTCTGCCCGACCTGCCAGCGTATCCTCTACTTCAAGGAAGAAGAGGCCGTTGAGGCATGAGAGCCCTCCGCAGGTGTCCCGGAAACGGGACGCCCTCTGCTGCCGGCTCCATACCGACGGCGCAGCCCGTGGCAACCCCGGCGAGGCCGGGGCCGGTATCGTTCTCTATGATGCAGACGGCCGGGAGCTTGCCGGACGGTGCTGGTATCTCGGCCGCTGCACCAACAACGTGGCCGAGTACCGGGCCCTGATCCTGGGGCTCGAGACAGCGCGTGAGACTGGCTGCGGCGAACTGCGTATCTTTCTCGATTCCGAGCTTGTCGTCCGCCAGATCCAGGGATCCTACCGGGTCAGGAGCGCCGACCTCAAGCCGCTCCATGCCCGGGCCATGAAGCTGCTGGCCGAATTCCGCCGCTGGAGTATCCGCCATGTGGCCCGGTCCGAAAACCGTCGCGCCGACGAACTTGCCAACCAGGGGATCGACGGGAAAAAGAACGTGGCAGGCAGATGCGTTCCAGGCTAAAATACAGTATGATCCATCCGGAGTCTACGTTTACCTGCACGCGCTCGCGGCTGGCCGCGATCACGCACTGCTGACGCACTGCTGAACTTTTCCCAAAAGTATCAGCATGTTCAGGTGGTTGCCGCTAGCGGTGAACTATTACGATTTTTCAGCTGCCATACAGAGCTTTCTGTCACCTGGAACCTGTCACCTGATTCGGGGTGGGTGCATGATCGCTCCGGCCGGCAAGGCCGGAGAGGAAAGTCCGAACACCGCAGGGCACGGTGGTTCGTAACGCGAACTCCGGGTAACCGGGGGAAAGTGCCACAGAAAATATACCGCCGATGGGACGCGGACGCGTCCACAGGCAAGGTTGAAATGGCGAGGTAAGAGCTCACCGCTTCCGTGGCGACACGGAAGGCATGGTAAACCCCACCGGGTGCAAGACCAAATAGGGAAGCGCCTGAAGGCGGCCCGCCTGATGCTTCCGGGTAGGTTGCACGAGGTGCCGGGCGACCGGCATCCCAGTCAAATGATCATGATCCGCGCAGGCGGAGACAGAATTCGGCTTACAGCCCGCCCCGTTTTTCAGGTGCCAGGGTCCAGGTGGCAGGTGAGCTAGCGGCAACACGCTTGAATAATAACGACTTCTTGTAACAGTTCAGCAGTGCGTCAGCTGTGCGTGATCGTGGCTGACCGGCTATAGCCCGCCTTGCGGCCAGCCGCGAGCGCGTGCAGGTAAGCGTAGACTCCGGATGGCGTGCTGCTGAACTGTTACGAACTTTTACCGCATATTGACCCTCTAAGACAGAGACCGGAGGCCATGCCGGGGTCTCCGCACGCTGCAGCCTGCCGACCGACCCGTATCCATGGAACGACACCAAAAGACCGCGGTGATCATCCCGGCCGCAGGCAGTGGCTCGCGCATGGGCGCCTCTGTGCCCAAACAGTTCCTCTCTCTTGCCGGTGAACCGCTGCTGGTCCGTACGGTGCGCACCTTTCTCCTCTCACCGGCCATCGACCTGGCCGTGGTGGTGGTACCGGCAGCGCACCGGGAAGAGACCAGACAGATACTGCAGCGCCATCTGTCCCCGGCTCTCTCCCGCCGAATCCTCTTCACCGTGGGCGGCGCCACCCGTCAGGACTCGGTTCGCTCCGGGCTCGAGGCCCTGCCGGCAGAGACGGACATCGTCCTGGTCCATGACGGCGCCAGGCCTCTGGTCAGCCAGGACCTGATCCTCCGCTGCATTACCGGGGCACGGGAGCACGGTGCCGCCATTGCCGCGGTGGCAGTCAAGGACACCCTGAAACGGGTCGATGGCCGGGGCTGCATCAGGGCAACCGTTGACCGTTCAGGACTCTGGCAGGCCCAGACTCCACAGGCGGCCCGGAGGGAACTTCTGCTCCGGGCCCATCAACAGGCGGCAGAAAAGGGTTTTGTCGGCACTGACGAGGCAGCCCTGCTCGAACATGCGGAGATCCCGGTCCGGGTCGTGGAGGGAGAGGAACAGAACATCAAGATAACCAGGCCCGGCGACATGGCCCTGGCGGCCGGCCTGCTGCAAAGGGAACACTCCATGAAGATCGGCCACGGATTCGACGCCCACCGGCTGGTGGAAGATCGCGACCTGGTGCTGGGCGGGGTTCGTATCGACTTCGAGCTCGGCCTGCTCGGCCACTCTGACGCCGACGTCCTCACCCATGCCCTGATCGACGCCATCCTCGGTGCTGTCGGCGCCGGCGATATCGGCCGTCACTTTCCCGACAGCGACCAGCGCTACCGGGGCATCTCCAGCATCAAACTGCTGCAGGAGACCGTCTCCCTGGCCGCGGAGCATGGCCTGCAGCTTGCCAACGGTGACATCACCATTATCTGCCAGCGGCCGCGCCTGGCCCCCTTTCTCGCTGCCATGCGCGACACACTTGCCGCAGCCTGCCGGGTGGCACAGGACCGGATCAACATCAAGGCCACCACCACCGAAAGCATGGGCTACACCGGACGCGGCGAAGGAATCGCCGCCCATGCCGTGGTCCTTCTCCAAGCCATTTCCCCTGGACAGTCTCCATGACAATAGACCGCGAACGGCTGGCAGAGACTTTCACCATGCTCTGCGAGATCGACAGCCCCTCCCGCAGGGAAGGGCGTATTGCCGAACAACTCAAGGAGATCTTTGCCGGCTTCGGCCCGGACGAGGCCATCGAGGACGACTCCGCCCGGGAGACGGGTTCGGAATGCGGCAACCTGGTGTTCCGTTTCTCCGGTGCCGCAGGCAAGAGACCGCTCTTCTTCAACTGCCACATGGACACGGTGGAACCGGGTGTGGGTGTCCGGGTCAAACGTAGCGGTGATCTCTTCACCAGTGCCGGCGACACGGTGCTCGGCAGTGACGACAAGTCCGGAATCGCCGCCCTGATCGAGGCCATGCGGGTGATCCGGGAGCAGGGGCTCGATCATGCGCCGGTGGAGTTCCTCTTCACCACCTGCGAGGAGATCGGTCTGCTGGGCGCCAAGGCCCTGGACCCGTCGCTGATCCGGGCCAGGGAGGGATATGCGCTTGACTCCAGCGGATTCGGCCGGGTCATCATCGGCGCGCCGGCATCCAACCGCCTCAGGTTCACGGTCCGCGGCGTGGCCGCCCACGCCGGCCTGCACCCGGAATGGGGCATCAATGCCATCGCCCTGGCGGCCCTTGCCATCAGCCGCTGCCCCTCGGGACGGATCGACCCCGAGTCCACGGTGAATCTCGGCACCATCCACGGCGGCACAGCCTCCAATATCGTGCCGGCAGAGGTTGTCATCGAGGGCGAGGTCCGCAGCCATTCCGAGCAGCGGCTGGAGGAACTGACCTGCCGCCTGGGCAATATATTCCGGGAGACAGTGGCCGAGTGGCACGATCCCGGCGGCGAGGCGCGCGGCAGGCCCGGCCTGGAGGTGGACGTGCAGGCCGACTTCCCCCTCATGCGCCTGTCGCGCCGGGATCCGGTGATCCGGCGCGTGCAACAGGCCGCGGCCGCCATTGGCATGAAATTGCGCATCGAGATCGCCGGCGGCGGTTCCGACGCCAACATCTTCAACGGCTATGGTCTGCAGACCGCCATCATCGCCACCGGCATGCGCCATGTCCATTCCACGGATGAAGAGGTCAGCCTCACCGACATGGTGGAACTGACCCGGCTGCTGATCGAGCTGATGACCATGGAGGCCGCCTGACCCTGACCGGAATCGCCACGGCCGGAAAGAACACGCTAACCCCTCACTTGATGACTAGCCATCGGTTTTTCCGGGCACAATGGTGCAAGCGCTCTCAGGGGCCGCAGATCCGGAGTCTACGCTTACCTGCACGCGCCCGTGACCGTCCGAAGCAGTGGCCAGGCTCAGGACAGTCCCCCGGAATCGAGCCAGGTAGCCCTTCACGCCCCCTTCCCGCTGGCCCCGCTGGCCAGTACCTCCCTGAGCACCCTGCTCAACTCGCCCATCCGATAGGGCTTGACCACCACGCCATGAAACCCGTACTCCTGGTAGTCCGCCATGATCCGGTGACTGGAATAGCCGCTTGAAACCACAGCCCGCACGCCGGGATCCAGCCGGCGCAACTCCTCCAGGGTCTCCCTGCCGCCCATGCCGCCGGGAATGGTCAGGTCCATGATGACCGCATCAAAGAGCTGGCCCCGTTCCATGGCCTCCCGGTATACCTGCACAGCCTGCCGGCCGTCAGCCACCGACTCCACCTCGTAGCCCATGGTATCCAGCATGGCGCAGGCAACACCACGCACCATCTCCTCGTCATCCATGACCAGGATCCGGCCGGCCGCGGTGCCCGGCGTCACCGGCGGCGGCGTCGCCTCCCCTCCGTATCGCTCGCCCTCGGTACAGGCGGGCAGGTAGACATAGAAGACAGTGCCGCTCCCCACCACCGAATCCACGGTGATGTGGCCGCCGTGCTTGCTGATGATGGCGTAGCAGATGGCCAGTCCCAGGCCGTTGCCCGCCTCCTTGGTGGTGAAGTAGGGGTCAAAGATCTTGTCCAGGTGGTCCGGCCTGATCCCGACTCCGTGGTCTTCCACCGAAATCTGGATATAATTGCCCGGTGTCAGCGGCAGGGAGGATTCACCGGTGACCTCGTAATTGACGGCACCGATCCTGAGCCTTCCGCCCTCGGGCATGGCCTGCATGGCGTTGATGACCAGGTTGTCGATCACCTGGCCCACCTGGCCCACGTCGGCGCGGGTCAGCCAGAGGTCGGAGGCGATTTCAAAGGTGGCCTGGATGCGGGAACCGCGCAGGACAAAACCGGCAGACTCCCGGATCACGCTGGAAAGGTCCACGGTCTGACAGACCGGGGCGCCACCGCGGGAAAAGGTCAGCAGCTGCTTGGTCAGGTCCCGGGCCCGCAGGCTGGCCTGTTCCGCATCGGCAATGTGGCGGTAGTGGGGATCGCTCTGGCGGGAGGTGATCCGGGCCAGGGAGAGATTGCCGAGGATGGCCGTGAGCAGGTTGTTGAAATCATGAGCAATACCGCCGGCCAGCACGCCCACCGACTCCAGCTTTTTCGCCTTGGCCAGTTCCTCCTCCATCTTGCGCTGCTCGGAGACATCGGAGAAGACCAGGACCGCGCCGATCACCTGTTTGCGGTTGTCGGTGAGCGGCGCGCAGCTTTCGGTGACCAGGGTCTCGCTCCCGTCCCTGGCCCGCAGGATCAGGTCGCCGCGAACCAGTTCCGGCCGTTCCTGTTCCAGAATACGGGCCACCGGATCGAGGATCTCCCTGCCCGTCCCCATGCTGACCACCCGGAAGATCTCGCTCACCGGCCGGCCCACGGCCTCTTGCTCGCTCCAGCCGGTGAGCTGCTCGGCCACCCGGTTGACCAGCACCACCCGGCCGTCAATATCGGCGGCGATCACGCCGTCGGCAATGGACTGCAGGGTAACCTGCAGCCGTTCCGACTCGGCGGCCAGCTGCTGTTCGGCCTTTTCGCGGCTGACGATCTCCCGGTTCAGATCCTTGATCCGCTCGCCGATGGTGGCGGCCATGCGGTTGAAGCCGCGGATCAGATCGCCGATCTCGTCTTCGCGCCGCACCTCCAGCTCCTCCACCCGTTCACCCTGCCGCATCCTGCCCATGACCTCGGCCAGCCGATGCAGCGGCCCGGCGATGGAACGGGACATCAGCCAGGTCAGGAGCAGGGCCAGGACCATGGCGGCACCGAAGATGGACAGCATCAGGTTGCGGACACTGGTGACCAGGTTGTGGAAAGAGGAAAGCGGCCGAAAGCAGAGGATGGCGGCAACGGGCTCTTCCTCCGGCGTATCCAGGGGCATGTAGTCGTAGACCTGCTCCTCCCTGTTGCCGGGCAGAAACAGCTTGCCCACCTTGCTGACACCGGTCTTCCTGCAGTAATCCAGGGGAACGGGAAAGCGAATGCCCCGCAGCCGCCGGCCGGAGGCCCTGTCCAGGATCGAGGTCATGGCCACCCGGTTGCCGGCCACCAGGGCGACACCATCACCGTTGGCAGCCTCCTGCAGCCGGTCCAGAAGACGGTGGTTGTCGGTCACCATGGTGCCGCCGAAGACCATGCCCACAACCTTGTCCCTGATGATGATGGGGCTGGCCGCCTCGATGGCCAGCACCGGCGCATCGGTTATATCCTTGCCCCGGAGCTCGAGGAAACGGAGCAGGGTGGCATTCTCCTCCAGCATGGTGCCCGCCGAGTAAAGACCGCTGAGCATGCCTTCCTCGATGATGGGATGGTCAAAGAAGTCCCCGCCCAGGCTCGAGCCGGGAAAGGGCGACACCTTCAGCTCGCCGAGACCGTCGGTGACCAGGAGGAAATCAAGCTGGTACTGGGTGGACAACTGGTCGAGATGGTTGCGAAGCTGGCCGAAAATACCAAGGCGCAGCGTGGTTTTGACGGTATTGTCCAGGGAAACGGCATGGATGGCCGCCCCCACCCTGGCCACCTCGTTACGGTAGCTGAGGGAGGCGGCAGAGACATCGGCGTGGAGCTGCCGCCGCATGTCGTCGCCAAGATGCTCCTTGAGGACGTGCACGGCGCCCCAGGTGGCAAGGATCATGGGCAGCAGGACAGAGAAGAAGGTCAGTACCTGCAGACGACTGCGCAGGGAATAGAGCAGCCATCGCCGGCGCCGGCCGTGGCCGGAATCCTGAGAATGGGCAGAAAAGCCGGTCATCGCGCCCTTTCCGGCTCCATCCGGTCATAGACCAGGCGGGCGGCCTCAAGGATATCCACCGGCACCCGGATGCCGAGCTGCCGGGCCCTGGCAAGGTTGATGGCGATATAGGACTCTGCCGGTTTCTCGACGGGGATCTCGCCCGCATCGTCCCCCCTGAGGACCCGGACCAGTTGCCGTCCCAGCTGATGACCGCTAGCCACCAGGTCGATGCCGGCAGAGACCAGGTAACCGTAACGTACCCAGTCGGTGAAAAAGGTGAAGCCGGGCTTGGTCTGGTTCGCAAACAACCAGGTCAGCGTATCGGCCAGGGGCCTGACCGAGCCGTCGGCGTTGCGCAGCCCCAGGGGACCGGTGACCGCGATCATATCCACGGCCGGGTCCGCATCGAGCCGGCGGATGAGGGTCTGCAGTTCCGCAAAGGTGGCCACATGTCTGACCCCGATGGAGGTGATCGGACACTCCCTGGTGCACAATTTCACCTCCCGGACGAACTCCTCGCTCATCATCTGCAGCCAGGGCTCGGTATCGGAGGTGACCACCACCAGACGGCGGGCAGCGGGCACGACCTCGTGGGCCGTCTCCAGGGTCCTGACGTAATCCACCTCCTCGGTGACGCCGGTCACGTTGTGACCCGGTTTTTCACGGGAGATCATGAAGGGCCTTGCACGGTTGTAGATCTCCGGCCGGACGCTGATCCCTCCGAACAGCACCGGAGTGTCGCCGTCGACCAGGGACGGCAGCACCTCGGCCACGGCCGGATCATCCAGGATCACCACCACGTCCGGGGCAAGACACTTCACCGCGCCCAGGGCCTCCCGGCCCTGGACCCTGATCTGCTCCGGTGTCGTGTACCTCTGCCTGGTCTCCATGTAGAAACGGCTGATGCTGATGTTGCGGTTCTCGAAAAAACCATTTTTTTTCAGCTCATCGAGGATGCCCCGTTCCAGGACGGCACCGGATCCGATTCCCTTGCCATAGCTGTGGATGATGAGCACATGGAGCCTTTTGAGCATGGTGCCGGGCAGCATCGTCTCGAAGACCTGGTCGGCCGCGGCCAGCAGGTCGGTGGGGATGGCGATGCCGAGTTGCCTGGCCCTGGCCATGTTGAAGACAATGGCATAGTCGGAGGTGTCCTCGATACTGATCTCGCCCGCCGGCGTCCCCTGGAGAACGCGGGCCACCCGGTCGGCCACCTGCCCGCCCATGGAGACGAAATTGACCGACACCCCGCCCAGAATCCCCATCTTGGAGACAACATAGTTGACGGCCATGCCCGGTTTTCTCCCGTGGCGCAGGGTCCAGCGGAACAGGTCCTCTCCGGTGACCATGGAGCCGTCGGCCGCGGGCAGGCGGACCGCCACCGGATAATAGGCGCCGATCTCGGGATCACTGTTGATACGAAGGATAAACCGCCTGTACTGGGCAAAGCTCCCGGCCTGCCAGATGGAGTAGAGGATATCGGTCTCGTTGGCAAACAGTTCCTCCTGGATCTGCCGCTTGATGGCATAGCCGGTGGGCGAGTCGTCGACTATGAAGACCACCCGTCGCAGACCGGGCACGATCTCTTTCATCAACTGCAGCGACTTGTCGATATAGAGCCGCTCATGGACGCCGGTGACGTTGTGGCCGGGCTGTGACCGGCTGCGCATGAATTCACGCGCCCGGTTGTAGAATTCCGGCTGATTGTTCATACCGGAGAAGACCACCGGGATTTCAGTATCCACCAGCGGCATCATCACCGTGCGGATGGCGTTGTCGTCCATGGTGACCACCACGTCCGGCTGCATCGCCGCCACCAGTTTCAGGGCCTCCCTGCCCCTGGCCCGGATCTGTTCGGGACTGGTGTATCGCCGCTTGGTATCCATATAGAACCGCCGGATATCCACGGTCCTGCCGTCGATGTAGCCATGCCGCGCCAGTCCCGCCACAAGTCCCTTGTCCTCGGGCTCGGAGGCCAGGTTCTCCGGATCATAGCTGTGGATGACCAGGACCACCGGCACCCTTGCCGCCAGACACCGGCCGGCCGGCAATCCGGCGGCCAGCCAGACGGCGAGCGCCAGGACGAGAAGGAAGATCGAGGGTAAGCGCTTACACCATCGTGGCCGGACAAACCGATGGTGAGCCATCCCGTGAGGGGGTACGATCAGGGACTGTCGCAGATTCACCATCACAATGCCTCTTCCAGGACCACGGTACCGGGCGTGCCCTCCCGCACCTCGCCGACCACCACCGCGTCGGAGGCGGGATTCTCGGCCCGTAACCGCTCCAGCAGCAGCTGCGCCGCTGCCGGCGTGAGGGCAAAGAGCAGCCCGCCCGAGGTCTGCGGGTCAAAGACCACCATCTCTTCCACCGCATCGGCCGGCAGCCGGCTGTGGAACCAGGGAGCATAGTGACGGCGGTTGGTGTAGGCGCCCTCGGGGATGATGCCCATGGCGACGAAATCGGCAACCCCGGCCAGGAGGGGCAGGCGCCCGCCATCCAGATGGATGGCGACCCCGGAGGCCGCCGCCATCTCATGGGCATGCCCGGCCAGGCCGAAACCGGTGATATCGGTACACCCGTGTACCGCCACCTCGGACCGGGTGCGGAACTCTTTGGCACTGACGATCTCGGCCGGCAGCCGGTTCAGGGTGGCCATGGTCTCCACCAGCCGCTGCCCGGTGGCTGTGTCTGCCAGGCCGCCCTTGATCGCCGTGGACAGGATGCCGGTCCCCAGGGGCTTGGTCAGGACCAGGAGATCACCGGGCCGGGCACCGCTGTTGAGGAGCACCCGGTCCGGATGGACGATACCGGTGACCGCAAGCCCGTACTTGAGCTCCGTGTCCTCGATGGAATGTCCGCCGACCAGGAGCGCGCCTGCCTCCCTGATCTTGGCAAGCCCCCCTTCCACCACCCGGCGGAAGATCTTCTCCTCCATGGTCCGGACCGGGCAGGCAAGGATATTCATGCAGAGCAGGGGCCTGCCGCCCATGGCATAAACGTCCGAGAGCGCATTGGCCGCGGTGATCTGGCCAAAGGCGTAGGGATCGTCGACAATGGGGGTGAAAAAATCCAGCGTCTGGATGAGGGCCGTGGTGTCATCGAGGCGATAGACACCTGCATCATCGCAGGTCTCGCTGCCGACGATCAGGTTGCTGTCCGTGGGCAGGTTCAGTCCGCAGAGTATCCGGCCCAGGTCCCCCGGGCCCAGCTTGGCGGCTCAGCCGGCAGCGCGAACGGTGCGGGTCAGCCTGGTGGTATCGTCATACATATCCGGTAGATTCTCAGCGGGAAATGGTCATCATGTATGGTTTCATGGGAATATTCTACCAAATCTCCCTCTATTTTGTTGAAAAAAAATCAGTAATCTGGTTTGAAATAATCTTCACGTCCGTCCAGGCCATTGCCTGGGGCCGTGATCCTGGGAATCCGTCTTGCCCGGCACCCGGCGGGCGGTAAGCGCTCACAGGAACCGCATCTTTGCACGGTCGTGCCTGCCCGCATAGGTAGGCTATAGCGGTCAGGCACGCCTGCACAAATCTGCAGCCCCTGAGAGTGCTTACACCATTGTGGTCGAGAAAACCGATGGTTGGTCATCCCGTGAGGGGTTTCGGCGGGCGCTCTGCAGGGAGAACCAGAGAATCGCGTATATGGAGGCACAAGGAGTCCATCTTTGTGCCTCGTCACTTTTCAGACAAGACCTGCGTTGCGCGGGACCCGGCAATGGAACAGCAACACCCTGATTACAGCAGGTGGGGCAAACCCCGCCACGAATGCGGTATCTGCGGCATCTTCGGTCACGAGGATGCCTCGAAACTGACCTACTTCGGCCTCTATGCCCTCCAGCACCGGGGCCAGGAAAGCGCCGGCATCGTTGCCAGCAATGGCCGGCGGGTCCGGATCCACAAGAACATGGGCCTGGTGCCCGAGGTCTTCTCCGAGCAGACCCTGCAGCATCTCTCCGGCCACCTGGCCGTGGGCCATGTCCGCTACTCCACCACCGGCGAGTCCAACATCATCAACACCCAGCCCTTCCTGGTCACCCACAAGGGTATGCCCCTGGCCGTGGCCCACAACGGCAACCTGGTCAACTCCATCGACCTGCGCCGGCATCTGGAGGAAAAAGGCGCCATCTTCCAGACCACCATGGACAGCGAGATCGTGGTTCACCTCATGGCCCGGACCCTGGACATGGGGATCGCCCGCGCGGTCAAGGAATCCTTTGCCTGCATCCGCGGCGCCTATTCGCTGCTCCTCATGACCCTGGATGCCATGATCGCGGTCCGGGATCCCAACGGTTTCCGCCCCCTGTGCCTGGGCCTGCTCGACAACGGCGCCCACGTGGTGGCCTCGGAGACCTGCGCCCTGGATCTCATCGGCGCCGAATATGTCCGCGACGTGGAGCCGGGCGAGGTCCTGATCATCAACCGTGACGGTATCGAATCGATCTTTCCCTGGACACCGCGCAAGAAGAGCTACTGTATCTTCGAGCATGTCTACTTCGCCCGCCCCGACAGCGATATCTTCGGCCTCAACGTCTATGCGGCCCGCAAGCGTATGGGCCAGATCCTGGCCCGGGAGGCGAAGATCGACGCCGACTTCGTCATGCCCTTTCCCGATTCCGGCAACTATGCCGCCATCGGCTATTCGCAGGCCTCGGGCATCCCGCTCGAGATGGGCATGATCCGCAACCACTACGTGGGGCGGACATTTATCCAGCCGTCCCAGTCCATGCGGGACTTCTCGGTCAAGGTCAAGCTCAACCCGGTCCGCTCCCTGCTCAAAGACCGGCGGGTCATCATTGTCGAGGATTCCATCATCCGCGGCACCACCGGCCGCAGCCGGGTCCGTTCCCTGCGCGATGCCGGCGCCCGGGAGGTGCATATGCTGGTAAGCTGCCCGCCTACCTGCCACGCCTGTTACTATGGCATCGATTTCCCGTCGAGCAAGAAACTGATCGCCGCCACCAACACCCTGGACGGCATCCGCGACCACCTGGGCCTGGACTCGCTCACCTACCTGAGTCTGGACGGCCTGGTCGAGGCCACCGGCCTGCCCCGGGACCATTTCTGCCTGGCCTGTTTCAACGGCGAGTACCCCATCGAGCCCGACCCCGAATTCCGCAAGGATGCCCTCGGTTGCGGCTGCGGATCCTGAGCCGCACGGACAGAACGGTTTTCCCTTTACCGGACATTGCCCTGACATGGCCGAAATCATCATAGACACCTATCTCTGCAGCGGCTGCGCCACCTGTGTCGAGATGTG
>Ga0256833_1002019_pt1 | contig 14627 bp, 15 predicted proteins | sample 356284metaG_FD_190535 | JGI IMG/M metagenome (GOLD analysis project Ga0256833, IMG submission 190535) | Hydrothermal vent microbial communities from Mid Atlantic Ridge, Atlantic Ocean - 356-284 | ecosystem: Environmental > Aquatic > Marine > Hydrothermal vents | place: Atlantic Ocean: Mid...
CGACCAGCCTCACCGCCTGGGCCAAGACGTCGTTGCCGTTGACTAGGTAGAGCTTGCCCATTATCGGCTGTATCATGATGACCTTTTTCCTGTCTTTGCTCGGTATCTTCGAGGCTATGGCCCTGACTTTTTCAACCTGCTCGTTGAAGTAGTCGTTGAAGGCCTTTGCCCCCTTCTCCTTCCCGAAAAGCTCGGCGAGGAGTGAAACCGCTTTTGGGATATCCTCCAACCTGTCCTCCCTCAGGAGGACCACGGGAATTCCGTAGCTGGCCGACCTGTTGAGGAACTCGTCAACGTCGTAGAACTTCCTGAGTTCAAGGTTTACTACGAGGTCGGGCTTCAGAGCTAAGACCTTCTCCCAGTCGTCTATCTTAAGCCTCGCACCCACCACCGTTTTGTTCTTCAGGCTTTCACTCAGTAAGGCGTCGTATTTTGCCTCCCTCGGGATTCCGACTACCTGATTGCTCGCGTTGAGCAACTGGACTATCTCAAGGGCCGAAGTGGACAGTACAACAGCCCTCTGGACCGGGACTTTAACGGTGACGCTCCTGCCTGCGAAGTCCTTTACCGTCATCTCCTTGGCTGTCGTCGTTGGAGTTCCCTCAGTTGAATTGCTAACGCAACCGGCCGAGAACACGGCCAAAAATAGAACCGCAACGAGGATTAGACCGCTCCACCTCATGCTCTCACCTCAGACGGGTTTTTGTTCACCGAAGGTTCCAATTGGAAGCGTTAGGCCAAACTTTCGGGCGAGGCTCAGGTAAGCGCCGGGCTCGTAGGGACAGGCCGGGTCCTCAGCTAAGGGATCTATGTGGTAGGCGTAGGCCCTCGCCCTGCTTCCCCCGCAGACTTCTTTAAACTCGCACCTCCCACAGCGACCCCTGAACTCCGCCGAGCGGAGCTTTCTCATGAGCTCGCTCTCCCTGTAAATCTCAACGAGGCTCTTCTCCCTCACGTTGCCGACGCTGAAGGGGAGGAAACCGCTGGGATAGACGTTGCCGTTGTAGGCTATGAAGACTATTCCCTTACCGTCACGCGTTCCCATAGTTTGAGCTCTGGCTTCCCCGCCCTTGCCGAGGAGTTCAACGAGCCTCTTTTTCAGCCTAAAGTAGAGCTCACCGGGCTTTAGAACCTCATCTGGATCCAGCCCCTTCTCCTCAAGGGCCTTCCGGATTATGGCAACGCGCCTGAACATCGGGCCCTCTGTGGTTCTCACCAGGAGGTGCCTGGAAGCCTCGTAGAGGAAGTGGGTTACATCTTCCCATTCCTCCGGCCTTAAATCGCTCTCGAAGCTTCCCCTGCCGGTGGGGACTAAATAGAAGACCTCCCAGATTCCAACGCCGAGTTCCTTTAGGAGCTTCACCATCTCGGGCAATCCCTCAACCGTTTCCCTCATCACAACCGTGTTCACTTGGACGCTTACGTCCCTCTTAAGGAACTCCCTGATCGCCCAGACGGTTTTTTCCCACGTCCCCTCTATGCCCCTTATAGAGTCGTGAACTTCCGGGAAAGGGCTGTCAAGGCTTATGCTAACCGCTTTGACGCCGTGCTCGACGATTTTATCTATCGTCTCCTCGGTTAGGAGGGGCGTTACTGCAGGAGCGAGGCCGACCCTTATTCCTTTTCCAACGGCATAGTCAATGAGCTCGAAGATGTCCTCCCTCATCAAAGGATCCCCGCCGGTTAGGATGAGAATCGGATATGGTCTTCCGAACTCTGTGAGGGAATCTATGAGCCTTTTTCCTTCCTCCGTGGTCAGCTCCCCTGGAAGGGCCTTGAGTATTGCCTCTGCCCTGCAGTGCTTGCACTTGAGCTGGCAGGCCTTCGTGGTCTCCCAGAAGACAAGGACGGGCTTTCTGTCATAGGGCCAGGAGCCCTTAGACGGACCTCGGTGCATTTCGACCACCATCTCTTAGGTTACCAGAACAAACTTAGGGATAGCGAATTATAAACCTTTCTCCGAGGAGATTCGAAATTCAAAAAGAGAAAGGGTTCAGTAGTAGCCTTCCGTGCTCTCGACCTTCCCGCCGAAGGCCCTGTAGACGTAGAGGGTGTAGGCCATGATGATAACTGCCAGTATCACCGAAACCCCAAGCACCGCCTGGAGGGTCAGTGGCGAGGCAGCCAGGGCATGGATGCTGAGCTTGAAGTTCGGGTCGGTCGTTGAGATTATCCAGTTGGGGTACATGCTGTAGTAGACGAGGAACACCACGAGCGGGAAGGCCAGCCAGCTTATGTAGAAGGCCAGCTTTTCCACCCCTTTCTTGATGAGGTAGCCGTCGAGTAGGCCAGCTACGAGGATTATCAACGTTAGCCCAAGGCCGACTGTACTAAGTGCCCTCTCGAACCTCAGCGGTGCCCAGATCTTCATGCCTATTACTGTGAGCAGGAGGAATACCACAGTTAGGACCCAGAACTTGAAGGCGTAACCTCTAAGTTCCTCCTGGAGCTTGCCAGTAGTCTTGTAGACGCCCCAGTTGGCCCCGTGCCACGTTACCGCGAAGAGCACGAAGAGGCCGACTATGAGCGGATACGGTCTGAAGAGGGTCAGCAGGGAACCGTGGAAGCCGTTGGCATCTATAGGTATGCCCATGATGAGGTTGCCGACGATGACGCCTATGACGAGCGGAATCAGCGCGCTAACCAGGGCGAAGAGCTTGTCCCAGAGAGCCTTGTTCCTGTTCCTGAACTCGAAGCCGACAGCACGGAATATGAACAGGAACGCTAAGAGCCAGACCGCGAGATAGAAGGTGCTGAAGAGCGTCGCATAAAGCGCTGGCCACATGGCGAAGATTCCGGCACCCCATGTGATGAACCAGACCTCGTTGCCGTCCCATACCGGGGCGATGGTGTTTATGAGCACGTCCCTGTCCCTCTGGTCTTTGACGAACGCCAGCAGGGTTCCTATGCCGAGGTCAAAGCCGTCAAAGGCCAAGTACATTCCAAGGAGGAAGGCGGAAAAGTAAAACCAAGCGGTTGCGTAGTCCATCACTGACCACCTCCAGCGGCGCTAACAGTTGGGGTTGGCCTTGAAGTTGGGTCACCCTCAACCGGCTCAGGCCCTTCCCTGACGAGCTTTTTGACGAAGTGGAGCCAGATGTAGAACAGTATGCTGTAAACGACCACGAAGCCTATCAGCGTAATCAGCACGCTGGTTGCCGAAACGTTCGGCGAAACGCCGGTGTTCACGGTCACCATTCCCCAGACCATCCAGGGCATCCTGCCGACCTCGTGGGTAAACCAGCCAGCCAGTCCGGCGAGCCACGGCAGAGGCAGAGTTACCACGAGCACCTTGAGGAACCACCTTGACTCGTAGAGCTTGCCGAGGAGCAGGAGAAGTACTCCAACGAGGCCTATGAGGATGAAGAGCGTTCCGAGACCGACCATGACGCGGTAGGCGTAGAACATGAAGGCAACGGGTAGTGCCTCTTCAAGGACCTTGACCATCTTCTCGTTGGCGTTCGGATCGTTTGGATTGATACCGTAAGCCTTCATTATGCCATCAACAACCTGCTTCTTCACCTTTTCGTCCGCGTAGTTGGGGTTGTTGAGAACCTGGTTTTTCCACACGTACTCCGCGGCATCGTGCAGGCCGAGCACCTGAGCGTTCCAGTCGCCGAAGGCCAGCCAGCTGAGGAGCTTTGGAATGCCTATGGCGGCCTTAATCTGCTGGTTCTTCTCGTCAACGATTCCAAAGACAACCATCGGAGCACCTTTCTCGGTCTTGAAGAGGCCTTCATCTGCTGCTAACTTGGTAGGCTGGTACTTGGCTATGACCATGCCCTCCTCGTGGCCCGTCGGATAGAGCTGGATTATCGAGCTTATTGCAAGAACCACTATGCCTATGGCAACCGCGCTCCTTGCCACCTGGGTGTGTCTCTTCTTGAGGAGGTAGTAGGCACCGACCGCAGCGACTATGTAGGCACCGGTGATTATGGCCGAGTTAATCGTGTGGGTGTACTGGCTCACCAGGAGGGGGTTGAAGACTGCCTTCATGAAGTCCGTCAGCTCTGCCCTCGGGCCGAGGGGGGTGCTCTTGATTATGTAAGCCGTTGGTGTCTGCTGCCAGCTGTTGGCTATGAGTATCCACAGCCCGGAAAGGCTTGAGCCTATGAACACGAAGAACGATGAAATCCAGGTTATGGCCCTTGGGAGCCTGTCCATGCCGAAGAGCAGAACCCCGAGGAACGTTGACTCCAGCGCGAAGGCGAAAAGACCCTCAAGCATCAGCGGCGGGCCGAAGATTGAGCCGACGAAAGTGGAGTAACTGGCCCAGTTTGCGCCGAACTCGAACTCCATGACTATTCCGGTAGGAACACCGAGCACGAAGAATATCCCGAGCCACTTGCTGAAGAACTTGGCTGCCTTATGCCACTGCTCCTCGTTGGTTATCGCCGCCATGGTCCAGAGCAGGAACACCATGAAGGCCATGCCTATGCTCGCCGGTACAAAAATCCAGTGGTAGCCGGCAGTCAATGCAAACTGAATCCTCGAAAGCAGTACCGGGTCCATCAGGACTCACCTCCGAGTTTGTCCCTCAAACTCCATAAACCGACTTCCAAACTTACAACGGTTTCGGCTTTCCTAATGGGAGTTTCCCATCCACTTTAAAAATTTGAAAGTTTGAACTCAGCCCTTGGTGGTTGGTCCCGTGAAGAACCCAAGCCCGTTCTTTTCAAGAACCCACATCAGGTAGAGGACACCAAAGATCATTCCTGGCACAACCCATACAACGTTGTGCAACAGGAATGCCACCAAAACGAACACGAATGCCAAGAGTATTGCAGCGAGTCCAAGGGCAACTTCCTTCCCCGTCTCAGCCTTCACCGCCATGGGCACCACCGAAGTATGATTTGGAAACCTGTTCTTATATCCCTTTCGCTTTTCATTCAATCGAACCTCAAAAGTGCGATAATCAAAAGGGTTATATACCCCACCATCCTAAGACATTTAGACGAACCTAACTGGGAGGTGCAGGCATGGCGAAGGTTCTGGTTTTGGGCGGGGGAACCGCCGGTCTCGTCGCGGCGCGCTATTTGAAGACCGAGGCAGAAAGACTCGGCATCGATCTGGAGGTTACCATGATTACAGCCAGCGAGAGGCACTACATGCCGCCGCTCTTTATGGAGGTTGCACTCGGTTCCGCCTCACCGGAGGAAACCTGGGCACCGATAAAGAACGCCGAAAGGGTCTACGGCTTCAAGGTTGACATCGACAGGGTAACGGAAATAGACCTCGACAACAGAAGAGTTGAAACAGAATCGGGAAAGGTTTACAACTACGATTACCTGTTTTTGGGCCTCGGTGTCGAGTACGACTGGGACAAGTACAAAGGCTTTGCCGAGCACGGCTACCACAACTACACCCTTGAGGGAGCACTTGAGCTCAGAAAGGCCCTTGCGAACTTCAATGGGGGGAAGATAGTTATCTACGCGCCCGAAGGGCCACACCGCTGCGGTATTTATCCCTACGAGATGAGCCTGAACCTGAGAATGTACTTTGAGCACCGAGGAATAGAAGACGTCGACATAACAGTGCTCCACCCCGACAAGGAACCGGCCATCGGTCTTGGACCAGACCTGGTCAGGTTCTTTAGCAAGGAGATGGAGAAGGCGAGGGTTAGATTCATACCCAACGAGGGGCACGTTGAAGTTGGTCCCAACAAAGTGATAACCAAGAACGCCGAGGTTGAATACGACCTCCTCATCAAGATTCCACCGATTAAGATACCCAAGATAATGGACTTCATGGCAGATGAAAAGGACCCGCGCTGGGCGAAGGTTAAGGGCCCCGACTTCAGGTATCCCGGCTACGATGAGGTTTACATAGTCAGCGAAGCTTCAATGCCGCCTCTCGGGCTTTTGACCGCTGGGGTCCCGCTCCACAACGCGGCAATAGTTTCAGCCACCAGCATACTCCACCAGGTTCACGGAGGCTATCCCGTTGCGGAATACGCTCCAACGCTCTGTGTGGGTCACGGCTACAACACGGGCTTCACCGGCAACTGCGAGTACGAATGGAAGGGAAGCAAGTACAAGCGCGAGTGCTACCTGCTCTTCAAGAGCCCGCTGATAAGGCTGATGAAGGATTCGTTCTACAGGGGATGGCTGGACAGTCTGAGACTGTGAGGTGAGGAAGATGAGCGAGGTTAAGCTTACCCAGGAAGAGGTTGTCGCCCTTAAGGAGCTGGCAGAGGTTGCCCTTGCGCTCAAGAAGGGAGGAACCCTTGGTCTTCTGAAGGCCGCCACCCAGAACGGCGACAAGCTACTCGAAACGGTGGCTGAGGAAAGGGCCCTCAGGCTCCTCGGCATTGCAAACGCCGCCCTAGAACCGGTCAGGGAGCTTGAGGTCAGTGAGGTAAGGGAACTCCGGTGGAACACGGAGGAGCTCGTCGGTGCACTTCTCAAGGCTTTAGCGGAGACCAACCCGAAGGAGGTTCCAAAGGTCGGCATGACGGCCGCTTTAGGCTACCTCCGCGATGAGGACGTGCAGAAGGGCCTCGGCTTCCTGTTAACCCTTGCCAAGAACCTTGGTAAGGCCCTGAACGGTAAGTGACCCTTTCCTTCTTTTTGGAGGTGAAATCATGAAGGTTCTCTTCACCTACATGGGGGCACCTACAACGCCGGATGAGGTCGAGGACTTCATCTTCCGCTTTCTCTACGACGTGAAGGGTGATATAGGCCTCGACGTTCCTGGAGCAAGGGCGATAATAAAGGGAATAGCCAAGGCAAGGGCAAGGGCGGTTAGGGGCCACTACGAGGTAATGGGCGGTAAAAGCCCGCTCGTTGAATACATGGGCGAGATAGCTCAACTCGTTGCCGAAAGAACGGGCCACGAGATAAAACTCGGCATGTGCTACTCAAGGCCCCTCCTTGAGGATCTAAACTGGGACTTTGACCTCGTCTTTCCCCTCTACCACGTTTACTCAAGCTCGACAACCGAGCGGTGCCTCGTTAAAATACGGGAGCTCTTTGGCGAGAGGCCCTACGTGAGGGAGTGGTGGAGAAACGAGAGGTTCATCGCGTGGGTCAAGCACAACATCGAGAAGGGCTTAGCTGAGAGCGGTTTTGATAATCCCTACGTAATCCTCAGCGTCCACAGCCTGCCGAAGAGGGTAATCGAGAGGGGCGACCCCTACGAGAGGAGCCACAGAAGACTCGCGGAGCGGGTTATGAAGGCCTTTGACCTCGACTGGGGCATTGCCTTCCAGAGCAGGTTCGGCAAAGGGGAATGGCTTGGACCTGAAGTTCCGGAGGTCCTGGAGAAACTCAAAGAGGATGGCGTTGAGGAGGTTCTCGTCTACCCCCTCAGCTTCCTTGTGGAAAACGTTGAGACCCTCTACGAGCTCGACGTAGAGTACCGGGAGAAGGCCGAAAGCCTTGGCCTGAAGTTTTACCGTGCCAAACTCGACCACAGGAACGATTACCTGATTTCGGCCATAGCTGAAGAGATAGGGAGGTGGGAAGATGGGAAGGCTTAGCGATGCCTTCATAGCCTACGTCTTCGGCTTCGTAGGGGGGATTCCCCTAATCCTCATGAAGGACACCGACGAGCTGACTAAGCTCCATGCGGCATATTCAAGCGTGGTTGGGTTTTTCTTCTGGATAGCGTTCATGGGAGCCTGGCACATGAATCCTGATTATCCCCACTTCGGTTCAGCGCTCTACGTCTGGGGGGCGTGGTATATATACGCGCTCTTTGGAGCCTACAAACTCTTAAAGGGCGAGGCATACAGGATTCCGGGGATAGAGGGCATCGCCAAAAAGCTCATTAACGCCCTTGCCTCAGCTGTGTGAGGGGTTGAGATGCGAAAGTTACCGGTGATAGTGCTCTCTCTGATACTGCTCTCCGCACTGATGGTGAGCGGGCAGCCGGTAGAGGAGGGCAACGCCTTCATGGAGAAGTTCATCGAGGCCTTCAACACCAACAACTACTCCCTGATTGAGCCGTACATGAGCGAAAGCCTGAGGGAAGATTTTTCTGAGGATTACTTCAGCGAGATCAGGGAGTTCACTATCAGCAACTACGGGAGGCTGGTCTCCTACAGGTTCGTGGGAAACTCCAGCTCTGGAAACATGGTAAAGCTTGAGTACGAGGTTAAAGCGGAAAAGGGCTCTTTCCCAGTTCTCCTGGCCTACAAAAACGGTGAACTCGTTGGAATAGCCCTCGGGGTTAAGGCAGAGCCGAATCCCGCCGGAATGGTGGCGATGATTTTGGGGGCTCTTTTAGCCCTCGGCGGGTTCTACGTCCTTAAAAGAAAGCCTTCCGTTCCAGACTTGGTTTTTGGCTCAGGCCTCGCCCTGGCCCTCTCTGTTGTGATCCCCTTCTACGGAATAGTGGCACTCATGGCCCTTCACTCCCAGCTTCTTAGGGCAGTTTTAACGGGTTTCCTGACGGCCTTAACGGTTGAGGGGGTTAAATTCTACTTCTCAAGAAGCAGGGACGGTTTTTCCCTCGGCCTTGGTCTCGGCCTTGGCCAGTACGTTCTTCTGGCAATAGGAACCTTTGTTGCGACGAACTTCATAATGCAGCTGCCGGTTTCCTTCACCGGACCGGTCTACTGGGCCTTTCTGAGTGCGTTGCTCTTTACGGCCTTCCACGCGCTCAGTGCGAACGCATACTCGCTTCACAAAAACCCCTACCATCTGATTCTCTTCATTGCCATCGAAACGGGAGCTTTAGTCCTTGAGTCGACCAGCGGAGTGGCTGTTGGGCTTTTACTGGCATTTATCGGAGTGATCGCTGGACTCTACGCCGGGGGTGTTATCGGTGGAATCGCTGGACGAGAGGCTCATTGAGGCACTGGAGGGGAGCGTTGAGCTGGCAAAGAAGATAGGCGAGTACATCATAAGGAGCGGCGGGAAGAGGATAAGGCCGAGGATAACCCTGGCGGTCTCCGAAGGCCTGGGCCTGGAGGAGGAAGACGCCCTCGATTTGGCTTCTGCCGTCGAGCTGGTTCACACGGCAAGTTTAGTCCACGACGATGTTATCGATTTGGCCGAGAAGAGGAGGAACAACCCGACAGTTGTTATGCGCTGGGGGCCGGAACTGGCCGTTCTCAGCGGCGACTTCCTCTTCGTGAGGGCGCTCAGGATAATAGCGGGTAAAAAAGTTGAGATGGTGGACTACCTTGCCAGAGTCGTCGAGGACATGGTGAAGGCCGAAATCCTTCAGGAGGCCGTGAGGGGAAGCGTTCACCTGGACAAAGAAACCTACTACAGGATCATAGACGGGAAAACCGGCAGGCTCTTCGGTGCTTCCTTCGCTTTACCTGCATACTACCTCGGAAAGCCCTACTGGGCGGAGCTGGACAAAGCGGGAACCCTCGTCGGCAGGGCGTTTCAGATAGTTGACGACGTCCTCGACTACTTCCCGGGAACGGGAAAGGACCGCTTCAAGGACCTGCTCAACGGGAAGACGACCCTTCCGCTGATACTCTACACGGAACGCTACGGCTCCTCGCTGGTAGAGAAAAGCCTGAAGGAACCCACCGAGGAAAACCTGCTGGAGCTGTTTGAGAGGATGAGCTCCGCCGGCGTCTTCAGGGAAGCGTTAGAAGTGGCTAAAAACTACGTTGCAGAGGCCCTTGAGAGGATTAAAGCTCTTCCGTTCAATTCAGAGCCGGTCGTTGAGCTGGTCTCGGATTACTTCGAGGGAATTTTCAAAAGGGTCGAGGGGATTATGGATTAATCCATTGACTTTTAACAAAAATGGACATTTGCCTAAAATCCGTTCGGGAAAGAACGAAAAACTTTAAAAGGACTCATTAGACAAACCTAATAGATTTTGGTCGGGGAGGGGGAGTGATGATAGGGCTTCTCGCGACGCTGACTTTCATAGTCCCGCTCATCGGGGGATTAATCCTATTCAGGCTCGACGGGAGAAAAGCCGACGTCATTATGCTGGGCTCCTTCATCACGGCAATGTTGACCCAGCTTGGCGTCGCGTTTTTCTATCTCAATATCCACGAAGAACTCATCCACATCATCTACCTCAAAACCGAGCGCCTCGGAGAGGTTTACGGCATAATAATCGACCCGATGAGCGTTTTAATTGGAACCGTTGTGGCCGTTGCGGGCTTCATCTTCATGTTCTACGGGAAGGAGTACATGAGCGAGAGGAACGTCGGGCATCCGGTTAAGAAGGGAAAGGGTCTCTTCTACGCCTGGATGACGCTCTTCGAGGGGGCAACCCTTGGGTTCATTTATTCTTCCACCTTTCTCGGCCTTCTCATCTTCTTCGAGCTGATGGGTTTAGCCTGCTGGGGGGTGGTGAGCTACTACGGGACCAAAGCCGGCTATAGGGCGGGCTTCAAGGCCTTTATAATCCCCAACGTCGGGGCGATGATAGGCTTTTATTCGGCAATAGCGATAGGCATAACCCAGCTCCACGACTTAAGCCTGTTCTCCCTGTCGGAGGTTTCACCTGGTCTAAAACCCTGGCTCTTCCTGGCTTTACTCATAGCCGGCTATACTAAGAGCGCCCAGTTTCCGACTTACTCATGGATTCCCGACGCTATGGAAGCCCCCACTCCGGCGAGCGCTTTCCTCCACGGCGCGGCGATGGTGGAGATGGGGGTCTATTTAGTGGCCAGGGTTCTCCAGTTCATTGGAGCTTTGCCAACGTGGGTCTTCTACTTCATGGCGGTGATGGTTTCCCTAACGCTCCTGATTCCAATCCTCAACTACCCCGTCCAGAAAGATGCAAAGAGGCTTTTAGCCTATTCAACAGTGGCAGAGGCTGGGATAATGTTCGTTGGACTGACCTTTGCCTCCCTGGGCCTTGAGGTTGGGCTTAAGGCTGCGATGTTCCAGCTTACAGCCCACGCCTTCATCAAGGGCCTCGCCTTCCTAACCGCGGGGAGTTTTACCTACTCCCTCGGTACCCTCGACCTGAGGCAGATTAAGGGGATGAAGGAAATACTCCCCGTGAACGCTGTTGCATGGACCGTTGCGCTCCTCGGCTTGGCCGGACTTCCGCCCATGGGCATAGCCTTCAGCAAGGCTGAACTCTTAACGAGCCTTAAGGCGCTCCATCTCACGCCGGTGGCGTGGCTGCCGGTAATCATGGTCTTGGCCGATTCCGTCGTCTTCCTCTGGGTTGGACTTAAGTGGATTACCCGGAACGTCTTCGGGAGGCCTATCTCCACCAGAGTATCAACCCATCCGATAATAAGCGCCTCGCTGATAGCGCTGATAATCCTCAGTGTCCTCGTTCCCTACCTGGCTTACCCGCTCGTGCACCACATAACCTTCATCGGGGGTGCCGGCCATTGATAGTCATTGATGCGCTCTTCGCACTGAACATGGCTTTCCTTGCATTTTTGGCCGGGGCCCTGCTTTCCCTGATAATTCCCAGTAGAAAGAACTTTGCTTTCACCGTAATAGGCTCACTGCTGAGCTTTTCGGTCTCGGTTGAGGGGTTGAACGGGATAAAAGGAGAAACATTTCCCTTCCTGCCCACAGAGGTTGGAATCGATGCCTTCTCGGCTTTCTTCATAGCGGTGCTCTCAATACTCGGAGCGGCACTTGGTCTCTACCTCCTCTCCTACAGGGAGCACGTCAACGTTCGCTTCCTTGGGATGGGCACCAACATGGCCTTTCTTTCGGCGTTACTCTTCCTCGCTACCGACAACCTTGAGAGGCTGACCCTGGCTTATGAACTGTTTATATTCTTCACCCTTGCCATAATACTTGCCTCCGAAACTAAGGCATCGAGAAAGGCGGCCTGGCGCTACGGAGTTTTAAGCCAGGTTTTCGGGATAGTTCCGCTCCTACTGTTGACTTCTCTGAGCTACGCTGCCGTTGGCAACTTGCACAGCCTCACGTTTGAAGGCATTGGAGAGAACCTGAGGAACCTCCCCGTCGGTCTGGGCGTTGTCTACACCTTACTCCTCTCTTCATCGGTCGTTCGCTCCGGGGTTTTTCCCCTCCACACCTGGGTGAGAAGGGTCTACCGGGCCGTTCCAAGTCCGTTCGTTGTGGTATTCATCATGGGCGAAACCCTCGGCTTTTACCTCCTCGCGAGGCTGACCTACTTCACCTTCGGCCCCTCTCCAATCCTCGGCTACGTCGTGGCTTCCCTTGGAGCAGTCAGCGCCTTTGCAACGCTCTACTCATTCAGCGAGGTTCATCTGAAGAGGAAGTTCGCCTTCCACAGTGTAATGGACACGGGTATAGCCTTCTTCGCCCTGGGTTCCTCGATGGTCCTGCCCGAGAAGCTCGGTGCAATCGTTTTGGCCGGTGCTTTACTCCACACCCTCTACCAGAGCCTTTACAAGTCGGCGATCTACCTCGGCCTTGGAACGATAGAGCACTTCGGGGAAGACCCGAACATCTGCTCCCTGCGGAAGCTCCTACGGGGCCACGTTATGAGCCTCCTAATCTCACTTTCGGCATTTTCAATGGCTGGCTTTCCACCACTGGCCTCTTTCATCAGCAGGTGGTTAATTTACGGTGGAATTGCCTCCTCAACAAACGTTCTGCTATGGCTCATGCTCATAGGTGTTGGATTCCTCGGCCTCTTTCCGCTGGCCTCGATACTCCAGATCAGGAGGATAAACATGAACCTCTGCAAGAGGGAAGTCGAAAGGGAGGAGATACCCTCACTAATGAGGTTTTCAACGGGTTTCTTGGCTCTTTTGGGCTTTGCGGTGGCGGTCTTCCCCCTGCTCTTCTTCCCCTTCCTCAAGAACGCCCTTGGTGAAGTAGCGAGCTTCCCGGAAACGCTGTCAGACCTGTTCTTTTCAGGGCCAGGTTCAGCCGTTGGGGGCACTATCCTCATTACGGCAATCTACACCGGGTGGAAGATCGGGAAGATGCCAACCGATAGAGTCAGCGAGCTGTTCCTGATATTCTACAACGCCGGGGACATACTCAAGACGGCCGGCAACTTTTTCCTGGATGCTGGCAGGAGAGGGTACATAAACTACATCCTCCCGGTCATCAAGGTCGTTCCAAAGCACGAGCTTCCACTGGTTAGGGACTACGACGATGCGCTGGATTATCCCGTGAGGCACTTGGATGAAGCGATGTTCATGCCGCTGGTAGGGGCCATCGAAAGGCTCGCCAAGTGGAACGGTTCCAAGAGAAGGGACATGAACGTCCTGATAGGCGGCTTCGCCATAGCTATGGCAGTCTTAATAGTCCTCCTGGGGGTGTTTGCATGAACGTTGAGGGTGTTTTTCTAAACGTTCTTTACTTTGCCGCCGTGATCTACACGATAGCCTTCGTCCTGTACGGGATTCGGGCGATAAAAGGGCCCACAACGGCCGACATAATCCTCGCCGTTGACTGCCTCTCCTTTGACATGGCGGCCTTCATGGTCATCCTCGGCATCTACTTCAAGTCGATAATGCTCGCGAGCGGTGCGATAATTCTCGCGTTGTGGGCCTTTATGCTGGACATCTACTACACGAAATACGTTCTCTACGGGGAGGTGGAGGTATGATCATCGAGGAGGTTATTTTCGTCATCGGCTCAATAGCGATACTCCTCGGGGCGATCTACGATCTCATAGCGGCGATAGGCCTTCTCCGCTTCAACGATTTTTACATGAGAACCCACGCGGCCACGGTTGGTACAATAGGCGGGGCGGCTTTGCCCGTCTTTGGAGCAGGTTTGGTTGCCCTGGTTTACCACCCCCTTGGAGCCCAGAGGTTCTTCATGGCCGGGATAGCGTTCACGGTAGGCGTTTTAATCCTCCTGATAGCCCCGACCGGAACGCATTCAATAGTTTCTGCGGTCTACTTTGGGAGGATCGGGAAGAAACCCAAGCTCGTAGTTGACCAGCTTGAGGAGGACCTACCGATGAGAGAGGACGTTGCCGAGCTCGTCAGGGAGCACGAGGAGTTACCAGGCGAGGAGGAGGAATCCAAGTTCACCTTCAGGAGGCTGGCGAAATGATTGAGCTCCACCTCATAATCCTCGCTATAGTGGTCTCATTCGGCTTCGTGTTTAGTTACCTAGCAATGAAGGAGCACGACCTCCTGAAGGCGCTCGCGCTGAGCTCGGTTCAGTCGACCTTCTTCGCCCTCGGCTTCTACATACTGGCCTCACCGGACATAGTTTTAGCCTACCTCGCGATAGCGGTCGGGGCCTACACCGCCCTCGTGATACTCGTCATAAGCAAAACCGAGCGCTACGAGGTGGGAGAATGAAGAGGGACGTAATCGTAGCAGTCTCTTTCCTCATCGCTTTCCTGTTCATCGCCTACGCTGTGACGATGGAAAACGTCCTCGGCCTTGGGGGAGCTGAACTCAGGCCCCTTGGGGAGTTTTACCTGAGCCACAGCTTTGCCCACGAGGGGCTAACAAGCCACAGTCCGGAGGTCGTCACCGCCATCGTCTGGAACTACCGTGGCTTCGATACGCTCTTCGAGACCTTCGTGTTCTTCCTCGCGATAATGGGGGCCTTCAGCGTGTTGAGGCTCACGAAGGAGCAGGAATCCACAGTGCGCGAACTTGAGGCCAGAGAACCCCACAGGCAGATGGACCTCATAGTCAGGTCAACCACAAAGCTCGTCGTTGTTATGATAGTGTCCATCTCTGCCTCGATAGCCCTGCACGGCCATCTAACTCCCGGCGGTGGCTTTCAGGGTGGCTCAGCTATGGCGGTGGCTTCACTGCT
>Ga0256833_1002020_pt1 | contig 14625 bp, 16 predicted proteins | sample 356284metaG_FD_190535 | JGI IMG/M metagenome (GOLD analysis project Ga0256833, IMG submission 190535) | Hydrothermal vent microbial communities from Mid Atlantic Ridge, Atlantic Ocean - 356-284 | ecosystem: Environmental > Aquatic > Marine > Hydrothermal vents | place: Atlantic Ocean: Mid...
GTGCTGGTTTTAATCCAAATCACAGCACGCTGGTAATAGAGTTCGTACTCACGGAAAGGCCAGGACACTGCTTGGCCTGTAATCTAACCTATGGGCTCCCGCAGGTGTTTGAAAAACACCCCATCATCAATCTTAAGGGCATAGTTGAAGAAATTGACAAAAAACTTGGCGATATGTGGCATGTGGAAGATTGGAAGATAGGTTCTACTCAGGTCATTGATAAGAAGATGAACACCATCCCTGTGTTCATCAGGCTTAAAGAAGCATAATTTAATACAACAAACAAACCTTGCGGCAGGACAGGACCATAAGAAAAACACCTGCCGCAAGCCCAAATTTACATAAATAGGCCTTTCTTTGGAAGCCTCTTCATCCAATCAGGTGAATGAAACCAATATTCCTTAAGTTTTTTGAGTTCACCAACTGCATTAAGCCTCATGAGAATATTATCCACCCAGTTCATCCATAAAAGGTCTGTCTCGGGCATGGCAACCCCGAGGGGTTCAAATGTAAATGGCTGGGAGACGGCAAGGTCTTTTTCCTGATTCCTGAAGGCAGAAACCACACAAAATGGCTCATCTGCAAAAAGCGCCTTTGCCTTGCCTGAAAGAACCATGTTAAGGGCATCCTCCATATTCTTTGCCAAGATTATATGGGCCTTGGGGACAAGAGCCTTGGCTACCTGCTCTCCAGTTGTATTCTTTGCAACCACCAGGGTAAAATCAGGCCTGTTCATGGCTTCTGGGCTCTTGATCTTTGTCACTATGTCCCTTTTACCAAGGATGGACTGACCAGTTACATAGTATGGCCCAAGGAAAAGGACCTTCAGGTTACGCTTGGGCGTTATTGTTATGCCTGCAAGGGCCAGATCTATCTCGCCCTTGTCAAGGGCACTGAAAAGCTCGTCTATGGACATCTTCTTGATCTTGAGCTTGACCCCCATCTGCTTTGCCATGATGGTTGCAATGTCTATGTCAAAGCCTATGAATTTCCCGTCCTTGTCTTTTACTGTAAATGGCGGATAGTGACCTGTTGTGCCAACGGTCAAGGTGCCTCTTTGCTGTATCCGGTCTATCACCTCACCTGCATTACAGGATGCTACAAACGAAAGGACAATGACAAAAAAAACCGTTAGAGTAAGTGAAATCTTCTTCATGAAAAAACACCTCCTTTCAGGCGGAAGTTATAACAGTTGGTCGGGAAATGTAAACATGTAAATCCCCACAAGCGCCTTCTTGGAAAGGATTATTAGAATGTGCGATGGATTAAGCTTCCACAGGAAAGATCATCAAAAAGATCCATTGAGCCCGTAACTATCTCCTTAACCCTGAGCCTTCGAAGAAGGTGGCGAGAATCCTTCTCACATATGACCACAAAGAATTCGTTACGTTCAGGGTCACGTTCAAGGGCGGCATCAAGCTCTGGCCTTTGGCTCAAAAGATCCCTTATCACATGAAGGGCGTAAATGGCCTCTTCTTCACTGGTTGCCTGCTCGGAACAGATGTCCTTTCTGGAGCCGCCCTCCCTGTCATCAGAACGAAGCCTGGACCGGCCTGCCTTTTTAACCGGCTTTACAACAGGTTTTTCCCTTTCTTGCGAATAGAGAATCTGACTTGGCAAAATATTAAGTGCCCTTATGTCTATTGCCTTAAAGTCCATTTGAAAGGTTGAAAGAATGCTTTACCTTTCACATCGACAACAAAGGCCCATAGCTAAATTTTAGGTAGCGGATTTGAATCAGCTCCAAGTAGTCTCATGAGCATCTCAGGATCCACTCTTTTTCCAAGAAGACTGACCCCCCAATGTAGATGGGGCCCGGTCACCCTGCCACTTGCCCCGGAAAGGCCGATAATCTGCCCCCTTTCCACCATCTGGCCACGTTTTACGTTCACCCTCGATAGATGCGCATAGAGGGTAAAAAGTCCCCCTCCATGGTCGATTACCACGGTTTTTCCGCTAAGGTAACAGTCACGAACAAGCACCACCATGCCATCATTTGGACTACGAATTGGAGTATTGGACCTGGCCCTAAGATCCACGCCCGAATGGGGGCTTCTTGGCTTACCATTGAAATAACGCCTCAGGCCAAAAGGGCTTAGGATCTTTGACCTTACAGGCCAGACGAAACCTTCTTTCCAAAAGATCACAGGACGTATATTGCCACATACTGTCCTTATTGCCTGCTGATCATCAAGCACCCTCTTTAGTATGTTTGGCGGGAAGGACACCATCTTCTTCTTTACCTTAAGATACTCTGCCCTATACCTTTTTTTCTTAACTCTGATATATCTTGTTTCCTTGATGTGTATTCCATCTTTCAGGAGGTGAAAGACGATCTTCTTTTTGCATGGTTTCTCCTTAAGGCCCACACCAACAAGCACCATTAACGTGCCATCTTTTTCTTCCTTAAAAGGCACGCTTAGGCTGTCAAAGCTTACTCTTTTAAGAAGGCAACCCTCTTTGATCCTAAACTCGACCTTGGAAATCTCCCCCTGCCCAAGAACAGAAGGATCTGGCTTAATAAAGCTTAAGCAGTCCTCATCTGAAAAAGCGGCGTAGTTGGATGAAGGAATGAAAAAACTGAACAAGAAAAGTGACAGAAAACAAATCAGGTATTTCATGGATCTATTCCTTTTTTATCTCTAAAACCTTACAGGCCAAGTGTCCGTCTTTTAGCTCTACACTTAAATCCTGGCCTTTTTCCACCATGGTTACGCTGGAGATGGGCCTTTTGGTAACAGGACATCGAAGAAGGGCAAAACCTTTTTTCTTGCATAGATTCGGATCAGAGGAACGAAGTCTTGCCTCAAGCTGAAAAAACTGCTCCTTTTTGGCATAAAGATATGAACTCATACACCCTTTCAGCCTGAAGGATACCTGCTGCAGCATATAGGAAAGCCTGCTTAGCCTGTTTTGCGGACCCTTTGTCAAAAGCTGATTCCTAAGATGCGAAATGGCATCAGCCTTCTGAGACAGCACACCTGTCATTGCACCACTAAGTCGCCTTTCTATGTCACTTAGCCTGAGTCTTTGTTCAATCAGCCTGTTGGCAGGATGCCGGAGCCTCGATGCAGTTAGATCAAGTGCATGTCTTCTTAAAAGGATAAGATGGCTTACCTCCTTTGAAAGTCTATTTCTAATGGCCAAAAGCTCATCAGAAAGACTCCTTGAAGAAGGACAAACAATGTCTGCTGCTGCAGTGGGAGTTGGCGCCCTGACATCGGCGACAAGATCACATATGGTAAAATCCACCTCATGACCAATGGCAGAAACAACCGGTACCTTACAGGCAAATATGCGTCGGGCCAAAGACTCGTCATTAAATGCCCACAGGTCTTCTATGCTACCCCCACCCCTTGTAAGTACTATCACGTCACCTTCTTTGGCAACAGCCTCGGCAATATCAAGGGCAGCCATCAGCCCTTTTGGGGCCTCATCCCCCTGAACCAGGGATGGGACAAGGGTTATCCTTGCTGGAGGAAACTTTTTCTTTGCAGTCTTTACAAAGTCCTTGAATGCGGCACCAGATGGCGATGTTATCAAAAAGATCTTTTGGGGCCATGTTGGAAGGGCCTTCTTGTGCCTTTGATCAAAAAGCCCCTCATTTTGCAGCCTCTCCTTGAGTCTTTCAAACTCGAGTTTCAGCCTTCCTGCCCCCCACGGCTCCACATGTTCGACAATAATCTGAAGATCTCCCCTTGCCTGATATACATTTACCCTGGCAAGGCAAAGAATCCTTGAGCCTTCCTTAATGTAACCGGCTACGTCGCCTTGGTTTTTCTTAAAACAGACAGATTTTACGCAGCTTCTATCATCTTTCAGATTAAAGAAGTAGTGCCCGGATGGAGGTACAGACACCCTTCCAACCTCTCCTTCTATCCATATTGTCCCATACTCCACATCGAGAAGGCAATTTATATGAAAAAGGAGCTCACTTACGCTCCAGACCTTCCGCTCCTCGTGAAGATCATCGTCTTGAAGGTCATCTTCATTGTCATGAAGAATCCCTTTAAGGGCGTCCTTTGGAAAAAGATCATCAAAAGAGTCTGAAAAATCCATCCTGTACCTTTTAAGAATTCATCTGCCGTTGGTGCCACAAACCTTGTATCATTTAAATAGATTGCCTAAATTATAGTGTAGTAGTATCTCATTTATACAAGAGTTTTGTCCATAAAAACCAGCACCATAGCCAAATAGATATATTACAACATAATGTGGGAGGTGTCTCCATGGAGACAAGGGAAAAAAACAGCGAGATGAAAAACCAGGAAAATCAGAAAGCGGGCAATGATATACCGCTTCCAGAAGTTACTTTTGCTACCTTTATTCTCTCACTTAACACGTCTGCTCTTGTACACCTTGGAGAGATACCCGAACCCGGACAGGATGAAACCAAATGTGACTTAAATCTTGCCAGGCACGCCATAGACACCATTGCAATGCTAAAAGAAAAGACAAAGGGAAACCTTTCAAAAGATGAAGAGGCCCTTATCGATCACATACTTTTCGATCTAAGAATGAAGTTTGTACAAAAAACTGGTTGATGAATTGGTTTAAGTCGCCTGCAAAGATAAACAGATTTCTTCACATTAAAGCCAAACTGCCCAATGGCTATCATGAACTGATAACCATTTTTGAAAAGGTGGCATTCTTTGATGAAATTGGGATTGAAATCGTGGAAGATGGCAGATCTTTCATCGAAATAGAATGTCCAGACTGGCTTCCATCAGGGCCTGACAATCTGGCCTACAAGGCGGTAGATGCCTTTAGAAGACAAGGCGGCCTTGATTTCAGTGTAAGACTTAGGCTTAAAAAGAGCATCCCAGCAGGTGCAGGGCTTGGTGGTGGAAGCTCAAACTGCGGCACTGTGCTGATGGCCCTTAATAAGCTGCTTGATGAGCCCTTTTCACAAGAAACGCTCATATCCATTGCTTCGAGGCTTGGCGCAGACTGCCCATTTTTTGCCACAGACTGGACTTGTGCCATTGGAACAGGCACTGGAGCAGAACTTGAACCCATGGAGCTTGAGCCAAACTGGTATGTTTTGGTTCTGCCCGATTTTTCCATAAGTACCCGTTGGGCCTACCAGAATTTCAAGTTGACAAGAAAGGGGGATGAAACTATTTTTGAGCCTCGCAAGGTTCAGTCTGATTACAACTGGACGAACGATCTGGAACGGCCTGTTATTGCGAAATATCCGGCCATTTCCAGCATAAAGTCCAGTCTCATCAGAGCAGGAGCCAGAACCGCCTTGATGTCTGGAAGTGGTTCCACAGTCTTTGGCGTGTTCGACACGAGGCAACATGCCACTCATGCCCTTGACAGGGTCAAAGAAGAGACCGGCTTTAGTTGCTTAGTTACAAGATCGCTGAGGAAAGAAGAAACCGATTAGGAGTTGGGGCGTCGTCAAGCGGTAAGACACGGGTCTTTGGAACCCGCATTCGCAGGTTCGAATCCTGCCGCCCCAGCCATTTTTTTGCCCATTTTTTTAGAGCAATTGTCAGAAATGGGTACTGATAGTTTTCGTCTTGTTAGGACTATTTGAAATTTTTTTTGGGGGACTGAAAGGCCATGTCCATCAACAAAATCAAGATATTTACAGGCAACGCCCATCCGGCCTTGTCACAAGAGATCTGTGATTATCTCAACATGCCCCTTGGACGAGCCCAGGTGAGAAAGTTCAGTGATGGAGAAACATTTGTAGAGATAGGAGAAAACGTCCGTGGCGCAGATGTATTTGTCATTCAGCCAACATGTCCTCCTGTCAACGACCACATGATGGAGCTTCTCATTATGATAGATGCCCTAAGAAGGGCGTCTGCAAGGCGCATAACCGCAGTGGTGCCATATTATGGTTATGCACGTCAAGACAGAAAGGCAGCTCCCCGGGTTCCCATCTCTGCCAAACTTGTTGCAGACATAATCACCACGGCAGGTGCACGAAGGCTCCTTGCCATGGACCTTCATGCCGGTCAGATCCAGGGCTTTTTCAGCATACCGGTAGACCATCTTTTTGCTGCACCAGTTCTTTTGAAGCACCTGCATGAATTTCCAAGGGATGAGGTGGTAATGGTGTCTCCTGATGCCGGCGGTGTGGAACGTACAAGGGCCTTTGCTAAGCGTTTGGGCACTGGGCTTGCCATCATTGACAAAAGAAGGGAAAAGGCCAACGAATCTCAGGTAATGCACATCATAGGAGACGTGGAGGACAAAATCGCCATAGTGCTCGATGACATGGTGGACACTGCGGGCACCCTTTGCAACGCAGCCCAGGCCCTCCAGGAACGGGGCGCAAAGGAGGTGCACGCATGTGCTACGCATCCTGTTCTTTCAGGTCCTGCGGTTGAAAGGATAAAAAACTCTGTACTAAAATCCCTGATGGTCACAAACACCATCCCCCTGGGAGACAAGGCCAAAGAGCTTGGGGACAAGGTGAAGGTTTTTAGTGTGGCTCCGCTTCTTGGAGAGGCAATTTCAAGAATCCATGACGATGATTCCGTAAGCTCCCTTTTTGTTTGATCGTAAATATAACAAAACAAATTAGGCTAATAACAAAATATGAAACCAGGAGTTAGAACATGATTCAGATAGATCTGGATGCCCAAATAAGAACAGACACAGGCAAGGGTGTAGCAAGAAAGCTCAGAAAGGCAGGAAAAATTCCTGCTGTGCTTTATGGCCCAAAGACAGATCCCATGGCCCTTAGCATAAATGCCCATGAATTTAACAAGATCATGATAAAGGCAGCGGGTGAACAGATAATTTTCACTTTGAAGATGGATGGTGATGAAAGGCTTGCCCTTATCAAGGAGCTGCAACGGCACCCTGTGAACGATTCCGTGCGGCACATTGACTTCTATGCAGTGTCTGTTGAGGATAAGGTAGAAGTTGAGGTCCCGATAAAGCTCGTTGGCAAGGCCAAAGGAGTGGAGCTTAGTGGCGGAGTGCTTGAGATGATCCAAAGGACCGTTGCCATAAAGTGTCTGCCCCTTGCCATTCCCAAGGAAATAGAGGTCGATATCACTGATCTTGATGTAGGAGATGCCCTACATGTTGAGGATTTAACGCCTCCTGAAGGTGTTGAATTTGCAGAGCTTCCAGACACCACACTTGTTACAGTTGTTGGTGGAACGGTTGAAGCTGAAGAAGTGGCTGAGGAAGAAGAGGTCGAAGAGGCAGAAGGCGGAGCCGAGGCCGAAGAAGGCACTGAAGAGTAACAGGCTGATTGATCCCGGCAGGTGCTTGTCTGCCGGGTCTTAATCCTTTTGGGATTTTTAGTTGAAAAAACACCTTATTGCTGGTTTAGGCAATCCTGGTCGCAAGTACGAAAAAACACGACATAACTCTGGTTTTCTGGTCTTAGACAGATTTGCTCAGGAAACTGGCCTTACATTCAGGGAAGAAAAAAGGCCTCCAAGGTATCTTATTGCAGAAGGTCAACTTTTTGGGGGCAGGCTTTTTTTGATAAAGCCTCTTGAATACATGAATCGAAGCGGTGGGCCTGTTGCCAGGGTAGCCTCCTATTTTCGTCTAAAAAGTGAGGATATCTTAGTGGTCCATGACGACCTTGACATAGCCCTTGGCCGCATGAAATTTGTCCGTTCAGGAGGCCATGGCGGACATAACGGCATACGAAGTATTATTGAGGCCCTTGGAACAAAGGACTTTCCAAGGCTTAAGATTGGTATTGGACGCCCGCCCAATGAAATGCCTGCAGACAGATACGTGCTATCAAGATTCTCACCCGAGGAACTAAGCGTTATGGAAAAGGTTGTAGAAACTGCCTCTGAAGCCATAGCCCACTTCCTAAAAAATGGCATAGAATCTGCCATGAATAAATACAATGGAATAGAGGTCGCACATAAATGAAAAAACTTCTGACTCTACTGATAGTCTTGATCATTATTGCCACCATGGCAGTTGGGGCATACATCGGTCTTAGACTTTTTGAAGGCACGCCTCCGGAGATAACTGCCCGAAAGGTTCCGGCAGTAATTGGTAAGGATGCACAGGTTGAGATCGACGTTACCGATGAGCAGGCAGGGATCAGATTCGTTGAAGCCAAGATAGTTCAGGGTGACAAACAGGTTGTCGTTGGAGAAAAAAGCATTCCCATCTCCAGCATGTGGACAGGTTCTCCATCGAAGGCCGTTGCCCTTTCATGGAAGATCGAGCCGCAACAGGCCGGGCTTTTAAGCGGAAAGGCAACACTCATAGTAAGCGCCTTTGACGCATCCCTTAGAAATGGCTCCAAGGGAAACGAGGCGATTTTAAAAATTCCTCTGAACATAGACTACATGCCTCCAATCATAACGGTTCTTTCCACCATTCATAACTTAAAGGTGGGTGGCGCTGGTGCCATATCTTTCAGATTAAACGAGGATGTTACCTCTGCTGGAGTCAGGGTTGACAAACATTTTTTCAACGCAGCCAAGGGCGAAGACGGGATCTACCGTGCCCTTTTTGCCATACCTTTTAATAACTTTCATCCCAAAATCCTTCAGGTGGAGGCCATTGATCTTGCCGGAAATAAGGGGTTGGCTGGCTTTTCATATCACGTGTTTCCAAGGCACAAGAAAGAGGACAAAATCAACATTTCTGACTCCTTTCTCCAACAAAAGATGCCAGGTTTTGCAAGCAGGTTCCCTGAGGTTGCAGCCCCAAGTCTTATTGAGACATTCATCAAGGTAAATCATGTGCTAAGGAAGAAAAACAATGACTTTCTGCTCTCTCTTTGCAGAAAAAGCCATGACAAGGTCTTTTTCTCAAAGGGCTTTCTGCGTTTTAAGGGGGCAAAACGGTCTGATTTTGCAGACAAAAGACATTACTTCTATCATGGAAAGGAAGTGGATCAGGCCTATCATATGGGGGTAGATATTGCATCCATATCCCATGCAAAGGTTCCAGCTGCAAATGAAGGCAAGATTGTCTTTGCCGGATATAACGGCATTTATGGCAACACCGTTGTAATAGACCATGGCCTTGGCCTGCTGAGCCTTTATGCCCATTTGAGCCAGATGATGGTAAGCCCTGGCCAGTTTGTAAAAAAAGGACAGATCATAGGGATCACAGATTCCACCGGACTTGCCGGAGGAGATCATTTGCACTTTGGCATGATGGTTGGTGGCGTCTTTGTAAACCCGTCTGAGTGGTGGGACCAAAGATGGATCAGGGACCACATAACCTATAACCTATATATACGCTCTGCCAAATGACCTTTTCTGGATCTGATTCAAGTAATATCAAAAAGTGGTGGGGGTTCCTCTCTTTGCTCCTTTGTTTTCTTATGCTTTCTGGCTTTAACTTCTCAGATCCAAACAAGCTTCGCCTGGAACTTAGAAAGGAGATCAAAAAGGAGCTCGAAAAGATAATAGAAAAAACACCGAGCGGAAAACTGAGAACTACATGGAGACAAAAAAAAGAGGTGGCTGCGGATTCGCTAAACAAGGCCCTTTTGGCATCTGCGCCTAAGTTTTGCCCTGACAAGTGGGATGAGGCGGTATTGCTCTTTAAAAAGGCAAGAAAGTACGCTGGTAAAAGGGAATATAGAAAGGCAATCTATCTTGCAAAAAAGACAACCGAATTCGCACAAGGGGCCAAGGACTGCGCCTTAAAGTATATAAACAAAAAAAGAAACATTCTTCTTGGCAAATACCGAAGGCTTAGAAAACAAATGGATGAGGTGCAGGCAATAATTCCCCCAGATGCAGAAGAGCTTCTTAGAAGGGGAAGCGAACTATCCCTCCAGATTGAGGATCTTTTATCTGCCATTGACCTTAGACAATTTGACCAGGCAGAAATGCTTTGGCCTTCTCTTGAAAAAAGGCTTTCCACCCTGGAAGGGGATGTTGAGAAATACAGGCAAGAACATGAATCCCAAGAAGGGCTTTAGAAGATCCGTCACCCTCCAATTTGACGCGCCAAAAAATTGCTTAAAACACCTCGGGCCATTGTTAAAAAAATATCTTGAAAACAGTCTGACTGTAGAAGGCCTTGAACTTAAAAATTGTTCTAATGGACTTCGCCTTGACGTCAACCTTGAGGAAGACTCCATAGATACTTTCCTTACCCTAATTTCTAAGATAATCTTTGAGGCAGAAAGCTTAGTGGCTTCCTGCCAAGGCATTGACCTTGTGGTCATGGACAAGGACGTTTCTGAATCCCCCTTTGAGAAAAGCGAGGCACACCTTGCTGGCAACTGGAAGGTGCGATTCTGTGACGGAAATTTGGGCCAAGAAGACCTTGCCCAAAAGGGTTCTTCAATAATTTACATCAGGCCTTCGCTCAATGTCTTTGGCTCTGGAATTCATCCCTCCACAAGGCTTGCAGCAACAGCGTTGATCCTTATGGCAGAAAGGGAACCTTTGCCATTTGATATGGTCATTGATGTTGGCACAGGCTCTGGCATCCTTGCCATTTTGGCTGCACACCTTGGTGCAAAGCAAATTATTGCCCAGGACATTCAGAAAGATGCCATAGCAAATGCCATGGACAACCTCAGGCTAAACATGGTTGATGAGCGGGTGACACTTCTTTTAGAGCCGCTTTCAAAATTGCCCTATTTAAACAGTGATGTTATTGTTGCAAATCTTACCCCTTCGGTCATGTTCAGGGAGCTTGAGGCCATGACATCAAGGCTTGACAGTCGTGGCAGGCTGATACTTTCGGGCCACAGCCTTAAATCCAGGGACACGGTCTGTCAGAAATTGAAAAATTACGGGATGGACATGGAAGAAGGGCTTGATCAGGATGGCTGGAGTGCAGAAATATTCAGGTTCAGGAGATGACATCATGGACGTATCTTTGATACTAATACCTACCGACTTTTCAGATTGTGCTATAAATTCAATGAATTATGCCAAAAAAATGGCAGAAAGATTTCACGCCAAATTGATACTTCTAAACGTAATAGACAGCAGGGAGGCAGAACATTTTTCTGCCTATTCAAAGGAGCCACTTGAAAAGGTCCTTGAAAGGCTCATGAATCAGTCCAAACAGGCCTTCAGGAAGCTTTTGAACACCTGGGAGGGAAAGGATCTGGTTCAGGAAACCCTTGTCTCTGTTGGCATGCCTTTTCAGGAAATAGCAATGAAGGCCAGGGACTTCCAGGTGGATCTCATTCTTATGGGTGGTTATGGCAGCAGGGGCAAGGGAGGAACCATAGAGGAGATATTTTTTGGAAGCACCGTTGAGAAGGTGGTGCGTCTTCTACCCTGCCCTGTTCTTTGCGTACCCATAGGTTGGCCAGAGGAGCAACCGATTGACTAAAGATATGAGGCTTCTCGTTACTGACATAGGAGGAACAAATGCCAGGGTAGCCTTGTGTCAGGATACAACAATTGATCTTCTAAAGATATACCCGACAAGATACTTTGGATCAGCCATTGAGCTTTTTAGCCATTTCCAAAAAGACACAAACCAGAAGCTTCCACCTTACTGGGCAGTTGCAGCAGCAGGGGTGACCAGTGACGAAAAAATAGAAGGCACAAACCTCAAATGGGACATTTCAAAAAAGGAGCTCATCGAGGCCTTTGATCTACGCTCCTGCATCCTTTTAAACGACTTTGAGGCTGCTGCCTATGGACTTTCCGTTGTGGATGAAAAACGTCTTTTGAAGCTTGCAGGTGAAACACCACAGCCAAAGGAAACAAAGATACTTATTGGCGCAGGCACTGGCCTTGGCGAGGCAACATGCGTCTATTGTAAGGGACTTGGATGGAAGGCCCTAAGGAGTGAAGGCGGGCACGCTACCTTTGCTCCTACAGATGAAACAGAGATGGAACTTGCCATCTATCTTAAAGCCAAATACCGCCATGTAAGCTATGAAAGAATCCTATCAGGCCCTGGTCTGTTGGAGCTTTATGGGTTTTTCATGAAAAAAGACAGCCATAAGGACATGTTCGAGGAGACCTTTAAGTCACCGTCACAGGTGACAGAGGCAGCGGAAAAAGGAGACAAACCTTCCATCAAGGCCATTAAGCTTTTCTGCAAGATATACGGAGAAGAGGCAGGCAACTTTGCACTAAAGACCCTGCCCCTTGGAGGAGTCTTCATAACCGGTGGTGTAAGCCTCCACATTGTTTCCTGGCTTCAAAAGGGATGGTTCCAAGAAGGTTTTGTTCAAAAGGGACGGATGACAAATCTACTTAAAAACATACCTGTATTTTTGGTAAAGGAGCCGTATCTTGGCATATATGGAGGTGCATACAGGCTACTTCAGACCTGTATGACCAAAGCCACCACTGCCTCTTGATGTCTCAGGAAGCCTATCCACTTCACTCCACGAAACCATATAACTTCTTGCAAGGACTGCCTGAGCTATTCTCATGCCCCTTGTTATCTCAAAGGGGCCTTTGCCATGATTTATCAGCCCCACTTTCACCTCACCCCTGTAATCGGAATCTATGGTACCAGGAGAGTTTACCACCGTGATCCCATGCTTTATGGCAAGCCCGCTTCTCGGCCTGATCTGAAGCTCATAACCTGCTGGAATGGCGACGCTTATGCCGGTGGGCACAAGAACAATCTCCCCAGGAAGCAGAACAACAGGATCGGTCACCGCAGCAAGAAGATCCATGCCGCTTGAACCCAAAGTGGCATAGGAAGGAAGGGCAAGCCCGTGGTAGTGGGGCAAGCGGACAACAGCCACCTTCAACTGTCTTGCAGTATCTTCTTGCATCTTTGCCTATCCTCGTCTGATAACGGGCCAAGAAGGGCAGCGGCTATCCCGTCTGAGAGATAGTTCCTTGCACATTGCCTTATATCTTTGGTATCAATTGCATCTATACGATCCACAACCTCATCGTAGGATACATACTCACCAAGGTCTATCTCGTTTCTTGCAATCCTGGTCATCCTTGAATCAGTGTTGTCTGCAGATAAGAGAAGACCACCCTTTATGTTGTCCTTGGCAGCAGAGAGCTCTGTAGCACTTACATCTGTGATAGCAAGTCGCTCAAGCTCCTTTCTTATCAGTTCCACCACCTTGCAGGTATTCTCCGGGGCAACACCTGCATATATCCCGAGGAAACCGGCATCCTGTAATGTGGATACGAATGAATAGACCGCATAGGCAAGGCCCCTTTTCTCCCGAATCTCCTGAAAGAGCCTCGAGCTCATGGATCCGCCAAGTATCACGTTCATAAGAAGGGCTGGATACCTGTCAGGATCAACCGACGAAGGCCCTCTAAGACCCACCAGTATATGGGTCTGCTCAAGTTCCTTTTCCTTGAAGAAACAGTCGAAGTTTCCTCTCGGTGCCTGTCTGTCAACCACTTTTCCGTTTCTTGAAAGTGGTGAAAAAAGGGCCTCTATCTTCTTACAAAAGATGTCGTGGTCTATGTTGCCTGCGGCAGAGACAAGAACATGGTTGGAGGTTGAAAATCTGGTCATGTGCTCCTTGAGCTGGATGGAAGATATCCTTGATACGGTGTCCGGGGTGCCAAGAATTGAACGTTCTACCGGATTACCCTTCCAGAAGTTGTTATTGAAGAATTCATGAACCAGCTCATCTGGAGAATCCTCCACCATGCTTATCTCCTGGAGGATAACCTGCCGTTCCCTTTCCACCTCCACCTCATCAAAGGTGGAATTGAGGAAGATGTCTGCAAGAAGCTCAAGAACTATGTCAAGATGGGCATCAAGCACCTTTGCGTGGAAACAGGTAGTTTCCTTGGAGGTAAAGGCGTTTGAAAAGCCTCCAAGACGGTCAAAGGTCTTTGCAATGTCAAGGGCGCTTCTACTTTCCGTGCCCTTGAATATCATGTGTTCGATAAAATGTGATATACCTGATAATTCGCCTGGCTCGTCCCGGCTGCCAGTTGCAACCCAGATACCAATGGAGACAGCCCTGCTTGCGGGCAGTCTTTCTGTAAGCACCCTTACCCCGTTAGAAAGGGTGGACTTTCTGAAGTCATATTTCATGGTCCATAGCTCCCAGAGACTATAAGAGTGCCTTTCTACTAAGTTTTATCCTGTGCTGATCATCAATATCAATAACCTTGACCTTGACCCTGTCGCCTTCCTTGAGCACATCTCGAACGTTGTTTATTCGCCTATTTTCTATTTGCGATATGTGCAAAAGGCCATCGGTTCCCGGAAGGATCTCAACAAAGGCGCCAAAGTCAACAATTCGCTTTACTACCCCTTCATACACCTCGCCCACCTTGGGCACCCTGGTTATTCGCTCTATCTCCTTGACAGCCTTTTCAGCAGCCTCCGGCGAGGTACTGAACACATGAACTTCCCCAGTATCCTCTATATCAATCTTGGCACCAGTATCTGCAACAATGGCCTTTATGGTCTTTCCTCCAGGACCTATAAGATCCTTTATCTTTTCGGGGCTTATGGTGAGATTTGTTACCCTTGGGGCATACTTGGATAGCTGTTCCCTTGGTTTTTCAATCACATCATGCATCTTACCAAGGATGAATTCCCTGCCCTCCTTGGCCTGCATGAGGGCCCTATGCAGTATCTCCTTTGATATGCCCTTGACCTTGATGTCCATCTGAAGTGCTGTTATTCCCTCCTGGGTTCCTGCGACCTTGAAATCCATGTCTCCAAGATGGTCCTCATCTCCAAGGATGTCTGAAAGTATCACTGCCTTGTCCCTTTCTTCATCCAATA